>SKEY01001102.1_pt1 | contig 37119 bp, 30 predicted proteins | sample 4843871 | NCBI WGS metagenome assembly SKEY01 (sample SAMN11008797, study PRJNA524170) | human gut metagenome | biome: Human fecal sample; material: Feces; isolation source: fecal sample from pouch patient p36 | host: Homo sapiens | place: Israel: Tel-Aviv | collected 2016-12-04 | reverse complement strand
GGCACTGGAGGCCGGTATCCCAATTAAGTATTGCTCGGCTATGCTGGGACACGCCTCTACCGGGATCACGGAAAACCTCTATGCCCATGCGAGTGAGGATCAGCTGAGGAAGGAAATAAAAAAACTGGATATATCGTATACTCCAGTCAGTGCAGCGTGCAGGATCGTACAGTAAGGTACTGTAGGTGTAGAGATAGTACCATGAAAAGTTGGATTTGACAATATATAAAAAGACAGGTTTTGTGGAAATTACTGGGATGTGCAAAACCTATTGCGGTAATGAAGTATGGATTAACATACAAATGATTGGTAAAAGGAAGAGGGATATGGATGTTGAAAAAATTACTGGCAGTATTCGTTCTATGTCTGACGATGAGTAGCTGCACGGATAGCGATACTTTCATCACGAAGGAAAAGACGCACCTGAAGCAGGTCACGAGTGCACAGCTGAAGCAGAAACTGGAGGATAAAGACAACTTTGTGCTCATGGTTTCACAGAATACCTGCACTGACTGTGAGCTGATGGAACGGACCATCCTTCCTTTTTCCCGTGCCCATGAGGATATCGATATCGTGGAGCTGAAGCTGGATGAACAGGGAGAGAAGATATCCGATACCGATCAGGCCTTCCGGGATATCCAGCAGCTGGTTCCTGCTTTCAGTGGAAGTACACCGCAGTTCTTCTATTTCAGGGATGGGGAAATGAAGAAGAGTGAACAGGGCGCATTGAGTGAGATAGGATGGCAGAATTATATGATCGACTGTGAGCTGTTCAGTGGTGACAAGGTAAAGGAACCAAAAAAGAGCTACAGGCTGACACTGGGAGATCATCTTAAAGAAGCAGGGATCACTTCGATCGGAAAGAAGCTGAAAAACAAAGAAAGCTTCTATCTGTATCATGCCAGAGAGGATCGCTATAATGTATCCTTTTCCCAAAAGCTGAACACCTTTTCCGACAGAGAGAAGACACAGATATTCGTATTGAACACCTCTTTGATCGTTCAGCCGGAAGGGGACAAGGAGAAGAAGGCAATGGATGAGGGGATGAGCATCATCAACAAGACGATGAGCCTGAGCCTTTCACCAAGCGTCTATGCAATCAGAAACGGTAAAGTTACAGCCGTATTGAAGGATAATGCCACAGAGAAGGAGATAACCGCATGGTTTGCGAAGAATCCACAAAAGAACTGAGAAAGAAGCAGGAACAGCTGAAAAACAGGACAATCTGGCTACAGGAGATGAAGCAGGTAATCATCAAAAAGACACGCTTGTGCATGTTGATCATGGCAGGGCTTTTCTTCCTGCTCATCATGATCCAGAGCAGCTTGTATGCGTATGTACCGCAGCCGTATCAGAGCAGTATCCGCATGATCAGTCAGTGGGGAAAATGGGGACTGATCGCAGGAGAGATCGTGACCTATGCAGTGATACAGAACAGCGGGATGGAAGGAGTGTAAGGGAATGAAGAAAAAGATACATTTGGGAAAGCTGGAGAAGCTGGTGATCCTGTTCATGGTGGTCACGCTTGCAGTGAGCATCCTTCCACAGATGGATTATGCACAGCTGTTTGCGGAGGACCCGGCGGCAGTGACACTGGAGCTGAAGGAAGGCAATATCACACGGCCTCTCGCAATCACAACGACAGATACAAAAGCAGTGGAAGCAGTGTTATTGAAGGATGGTACAGAGGTAGAGCGTAAGATTTTGAATACGAATACCCCGGCACAATTCAATATCGTACAAAACGGTACCTATGTCATTCAGAGCATTGATGTACAGGGAACTTTGCTGGAAGAACATGAACAGACAGTGGAAGGACTGGCAGACATCTATGTGGAAAAAGCCGAACAGGGAGGACTTGCCCTGTATAGCCGAATGGAAAACACAGGCCATATCGCGGTAACCTTCAAAGAAAAAAAGGAGACTGTAAAGGTCGAGAAGCAGGCGAACGGCTTGTATCAGGGAAGCTATACACCGAAGGAAAACGGCAGCTATGTATTCCAGAGCGAAACAGTAGATAACACACCTCTAGGTACAACCGCAACCTATGAAGAAACCGGTATCGCAGAACAGCCAAAGGAAGAACCGAAGAAAGAAGAACAACCCGAAGTGAAAGAGATCCACATCACGAATGAACAGGGCCTTAAGGATATCGCAAAAGCACCGGATAAGACATACATCCTGGACAGTGATATCACGGTGACCTCTGGTTCTATACTGGTGGAAAAAGAATTCACAGGAACCCTGGAAGGAAATGGACATGTGATTAAGAGCTTGAAGCAGCCGTTGTTCTCTTCCCTGAAAAAAGCAAATATAAAAGATGTAAATCTGAGCAGTACTATTGCTACGGATACAGACACAGCAGCATTGGCAGTGCGTGCTACGGATACAAAAATCAATGGTGTCGGCATTTTGGCGGGCATCCATTCGAAGCAAAATGCAGCCGGAATGCTGGTGAATAGTACAAATACAAGTATCGAGAATAGTTATGTGAGTGGGGAAATCACAGGGGAAGCAGATGCTTCCGGTTTTGTCGTCTCCGGAAATGCGGAAATAAGCAACAGTTACATGACAGGAATCATCGAAGGAAAGCAATCTGCATACGGATTTGGTAAAGACGCAGATATCACAAACAGCTATGCGGCAGTGTATGTGGAAGGAAAAGAAACAGGAAACTTCAATGCAGAAAGCAGGAAGCTGGAAGGCTGCTTCTACGACCAGAGCGTAGCATCCAAAGAAGAACCAAGGGCACAGGGATATACGAGCACTCAGATCATAAGTGGAAATCTTCCGTGCAAAGACTTCCAACAGACAAAGGGAAGCTATCCATCTCTAAAGAAAGAGATCACAGACAACTACAGTGAAGAAGCAAAGAAGCTGCGTGCACTGAGCACACTGGCAGTCAGTACAGAAACGAGCCTTTTAGGTCTGACAAAGGATGTAGCTTTGCCAGCATCCACAGGGAAAGAAGATATCACCTGGAGAGCTGAAGGCAATGTAGGAGTATCCGGAAATGCGGCAATCGCCAAGATAACAGATGACCTTGAACAGAATACACAAGGGACCCTGATCGCAAAGACGACCAGCGGTACGCGTTTGATGAAGGCAGCTTCCGCAAAGCTGCTTGCGGATGGAGAACCAAAAGCGGGAGAATCTGTAGCGGAGCAGACGACAAGTATCAGCTTCAATATGAAGGCGAATCACTATTATCTGATTACAGAGGAAAGCGGATTGGAAAGTAGCTTACCTACGACCCATAAAGCAGCCATTCAGGCAGGCTGGAGAAGATACCTGTGGGATGGAGCGATCAGTTGGGACGGACTCGACTGGAATACGACCTATTATGTGTATGACTATGATCTGAAAGGGGATCAGGCAGTCATAAAGAAAATAGTAAAGACAGGAAAAGGAAAGATCGGCGGAAGCATCCTCCTGCGTGGGGAGATGTCTGCGGGACAGACCCTGACTGCAACACTGAAAGATACCTATACTACAAAAGGGAGCTGGATCTGGGAGAAAGCGGATTCCCTGACGAGCAGTTCCTGGACAGAGCTGTACAAGGATACAGAATCAAAGGAAAACAATATAGAAAGCACATATGCTCTGAAGGAAGCAGATAGTGGGAAATACGTAAGGGTGAGCTTTACCGCAGATGATGTCCAAATTGAAGGTGATATCAAAAAAGCGGGGAAAACGGTCGTCAAGGCACCGTTGAAGAGTATCCGGATTTATACGGATGCAGAGCGTACGACAATGGCAACGGATACGGATATGATCGTGGATACACGATTATATGCGAAGGTGGAACCATCCAACTTCGACTCCGATGTAGATTATACCTGGCATCACTACAACGAAGACGGCAGTGAGAACAATGAGGTCCTGGGGCGTGGAAAATCCTATATGCTACAGGGGAAGGATGTCGGTCACAATATCTATGTGAAAGCAACAGCGAAGGGGGAAGGCGGGGCGAGCGGAACAGCTGTCAGTGCAAAATTCACGCAGGCTGTGAAAGCAGCACCGACCGCCGTACCTACGGTAGCGCCTGTACTGGCAGTGGATGAAGCACACTCGATTGAAGATACTTCCATCACCGTGAAGATGCCGGAAGTATACACCAAAGGAAACGGTCTGTTTCAGTTCGCATACAGGGTTTCAGGAGGGGAGCTAAAAGAGTTTCCGGTATATGCAAGAGGAAGCAATCCGGTGACCATCACAGGACTGAAGGCAAGGACGAAGTACTATATCTATGTCAAGGCCAGAGGAGAAAACGGACATCTGGATTCTGATTACACGAGTACCTATCTCACTGCGACGACAGAGAATCCACATATGGTCGGTACGCTGGAAATCAGCGCAACAGGAACAGGATACCGTTTTGGAGAGACGCTGAATGCGGCAATCAGTGGAGATGATCCAAGTCAGACAGGAAAATATCGCTGGTATCTGGTGAATGACGATGGTACCAGAGGTGATGCGGTATCCGAACCTGCAGAAGATGGGAATACGATTACTCTGAATGATTCCCGCTATGTCGGAAAACGGCTGGAGGTTGTCTTATCAGGGACAGGTAACTACAGCGGAGAGATTAGTGCACAGAGTGAGATTATCCAGCTGGCAGAGCAGAGTGCACCATCCGGTCTATTGGCAAACCTCAACAATACGACCGATCACAGTGCCAGAGTAAAACTACCCTCCCTTTCCACAAGCCTGAGCGGAGAACGCTTCAATATCGGGTATTCCAAGCTGGCGAACGGAGTACCGGAAGAATATCGTCCCAGCGGACAGCATGTACAATACAAGGCTGAGCAGGAAGTGCTGATCGAGGGACTGGATAGGAATACGACCTATTATTTCTTCATCCGGTTTGACGCAAACGAGAAGCATGAGAAATCGGACTGGTCATCCACGCCACTAATGATTACGACAGAGAAAACAGAATATGATGGAGCTGTCTATTTTGAATATGGTAGTGCCATAACAGCACCGGTACAGGGAGAGCGTATAACAGCGCGATTAGGAAAGAAAGATGCGGCCGGAACGATACCGAATACTGTCGATGGAACATGGCGATGGTATAAGGAGGAACCGGGGAAAACAAAATCCGAGATCAAGGGATTCTATCCAGGTGCTGACGAGATTTCCACGTATTATGAGATACCCAAGGAGGAAGAACCGGGAACGGTATATACAGTAGAATTTGAATTCCAGGAGGACTATATCGAAAAGTTGCCTTCCGGTGCTACTGCGAGATTCGTGGATGCCACATCAGCGAATTTGCAGAAATTAAATAAAGAGAAGCAGTCGCAGCCGGATGGGACACAGCTGGAAGAAATCAGTGATACGGCAACAGATTCTACGATAACCTTCCGGATGAACGGGATATCCGGTCTGGTATATCGTTTCTGTTACAGCGAAGGGACAGATGTATCTACGGCGGTCGTGGCAGACTATGACGCATATGCGGATACGAATGTAACCATTAAAAATCTGAAGAGAGATACAGTATATCATATCTGGGTTCAGGTCAAGGAAAACAATGAGTACGCAGACAGTGAATGGTCCGCTGCTGATCTCTCCGTGAAGACGAAGAAAACAGATATCCTTGGATATGTAGAGATCGAAGGGGCAGATACCGCAGGGGAAGAGCTGACAGCATCCTATAAAAATGCGAGCTATATGCCGGCGGGAGATGATACAAAGGGGACATGGCAGTGGTATCGGGAAACTGACAGCGGGAGCTATGAACCAATCGCAGGCGAAGATAAGACGACCTATACACCGTCAAGTTTGGATATCAACAGGAAGCTGAAAGCCGTATATACGATGAAAGGCGATGACAGCTTTACCGGTAGTAAGGAATCAGAAACGACGAAAATCAGGAAGGCGCTGGTGAGCAATCCTGAGATCATAGAATTCAGGCAGGGAAGCGACACCTCAGATAGCCGCCCGACATTGGATATTACCGTAAAGGATAAAGAAAACGTCTGGTATCGGATACAAAAGAGAGTGGAGGATGCACCGGTGATTCCCACACAGATAGAACCGGCAGAACTGGTGACAGCGGGATGGACACTATGTTCAGCACTTCAGATCAGCGGTATCGACAAGGATCACAAAAAGGAAGATCTGCAGGCGAACACCGATTACGTCCTGTATATCGTAAGGCCGGAAACAGGAGAAACACAGGTCAGCAGTATCATCAATAGGATGACGAGTATCGGGCAGGTCACGCAGACAGGTAGGATAGAAATCAGTTATCTGAACGAGGCGGCGAAGATTGAATATCCTGTCATCGGTAAGACGATCAAGGCAACGCTGAAGGATGCGAACAATAACAGATTTGGAACATGGAAATGGTACAGAAGCAATACAGACTGCGGAGCGAGCGGAACAGCAGTGATGCCGTCCGTCAGTGATGCTTCAAAATGGACACAGCTGTCAGGAGGATACAGTCCGACGATCAACAGTGACACCAGTACGCTGACGGTCAGTGAAGACCTGTGGAAGTATTATATCAAAGCGGAATTCGTACCAAACAAAGAAGAGGGGTATGGCGGGGACAGCATCAAAGCAGCGGATGCGAAGTATGTGCGGAAGATATACAATGAAACGGTTTCGATAACATCCAGTACAAAAAATGGAGATGGCAATCCTACTGCATATCCGAACACGAAAATAACCGCCACAGTGAGCAATCCATGTGATGAAGCATTAGCAGGAAGACTGACAGCATATATCAATGAGACAACGCCTCAGCAACTATCAGGCTCCTCAATCAGCGGGGATACGCTGACGGTCACACTGGGCAGCCTGAGTGCTCAGGATACGAAGAATATTTATGTGGAGCTGACACCGCCAGGCAATCGTATGCTGTATGTGGATGAAACCTTTCAGGTGCTAACGGATGCGAAGATAAAGAGTGATAGGATTCCGTATAAGTTCGGCGTCTGTATAAATAACGCCAGTGATTTGAAATCATTTATGTTAGCAGCTGGAGAGTTTTCAGATAGAAGTGCCAAATATGTGATTACAAATGATATTGATATGAGTAGTATTGGAATTATTACAGTATCCAAAACAGCCTTCTCTGGTACATTAGATGGAGATTATCACACATTAATAAATGCAAATAGTTATCTACTTTATACAATACAAGGTACTGAATCATCATATGCCACGTTGAAAAATATGGTTATTTTCAATGCTGATATTGATGCTACTAAGATACCTGGAAATTCAACCATGTCACATGCAGGTGTTCTAGGATATCAATCTAGATATGCAAACATTGAGAATATCTTAATAGCGAACTCAAAATTAAGAGCTGGCTGGAATGTTGGGTTTTTTCTTGCATATAGCAGCGAAACAAACTATAGAAGGTGCGGCTCTGTTGGTGGAGAAGGAATAAGCGGAGGGGGCGCTGTAGGAGGCTTTGTTGCTGATGCCGGAACATTGCCAAATGTTAAATTTGATGATGTATTTTCTATTAGTACAGTATTCAAAGCTGATCCAGGAATAACAGGATATTCTTATGGAGGTATTGTAGGCTGGACAGCAGAGGATTGGGCAAGCAAAGGTCCACAATATCCGCAGAATCAGTTTATAAATAATGCATATGTTGCTTCAGTAATACCAACAAGTGATCAAACAGGATATGGCTCAGGAATGATTTTTGGTCAAAATCCAGGAGCAGGATCTATCCTTTCAAATGTATACTATGATAATAGATATTCCCAAGCTGATGGTGGTAATTCCTATTCATCTAATTGGGGAACAGGACTGAATACTGAGGCAATGCTGGGTGATAAATTAAAAAGCGGATTGGGAACTACAAATTGGAGTTTCAATGAAGGAAATTATCCCATGCTAAACTGGATGAAAGATTTGGGCAGTGCAAAGCTATTCTCAACAACATTAGGAGCTTTTACTTCAATAGATAAAGCAACAACATCAAATGATTTATTTAACGGGGATATCTCAGGATCAATTATGATGGCACCTGAACTTACAGGGAATGAATTTTCTTTTAAATCGAGTAATGAAAGTATATTGAAGGTAACTGAAGGTGGAACAATAATACCTTTATCTGTTGGTACTGCTAAGATTATTGTTCGATATGACAATCCTAGTGGAGGTTATGCGGAAAACAGCTTATTTGAATTTAATGTAAAGAAAGCAGTAAAAGCACTAAACTCTGTAACAATAGGTGGCACAACTAAGCCGGGCCAGAAATTGACCGCAACAGCTAATGGTGCAGCGACATATCAGTGGTATAAACGAAAAATCGGATCCACTGAGCGTGTTGCTGTTGCCGGCGCAACAGCAAGTACTTATACGTTAAAACCGTCAGATGTCGGATATGAATTCAATGTGGATGTCGGTGCCAGCGGTTTTGCGACGATGTCTTCCGGATATACCGATGCAGTGACTTCTGTCAAACCTACCGGTGTAACTGAAAAAGCAAGCACGGATAACTCCGTGACGGTGAAGGCACAGGGAATCGAGGGTGCCGATTATGAATACGCTTATGCGACCAGTGCCTCTGGAAATAAGATCATAGCCGGTCATTCCACAGATGATTTCACCATTACCGGTCTGGCGAGAAATAAAGCTTATTGGATTTATGCCAGAGTTGCAGGCGGCTTTGGTTATGCACCAAGTGAGTGGAGCAGTGTGAAACAGATCACGACCAGGAAAACAGATATCGTCGGTCCCATCAAGACGAACGGCGAGATCAATATGCAGAACACGGTACGTGCCAGTATCGGTGATGATAATCTGCAGGAGGGAACTTGGAGAGTGGAACGCATTGCAGAGAATGGAAGCCTTACTGATATTACATCGAGTATTACCAAAGAATCACAATACATCATTTCCTACAGGCTTGCGCAGGCAGATGTCGGAAGCACGTTGAAATTCAGTTTTATCGGCACCGGTGATTATAAGGATCCGGATGGTGGTGCGGTAGCCTTCACAACACCGAAAATTCTGAAGGTGGCGCAGGCAGCACCGAGTGCCCCTGAGGGTGTGATGAAGGATGCACACACGATTACGATTCGTCATGCCGGTTCAGATATCTATGACTTCGGTTACACGGAAACGGCAGGAAAGGATATCAAAAAACTTGACAATGGCGGCACTGGATATGCCGGAGATACTGAGGTGGAGATCGCTGATCTGAAACGAAACACTACCTATTATCTATATGCCAGAGCACATGAAAAGGCTGATCATGAACCGAGTGACTGGTCTCCTTATGCGACAGCGACGACGGATCGCTCCAATATAAGCGGGCAGAGTACGATTGCGGTCAACGGAGAGACCACAGTGAATAAGACGCTGACCTTCACAGCGAGTGGTACGATTACGGATACCAGTGGGCTAACGGGTATCTGGGTATTGGAAAGGGTGAATGAAGAGAGCGGAGAGACTAATACCGTTCTGGGAACGGTCGATGCGATCAATGCGAATAGAATCACCTACCAGCTGAAGCCGGAGGATGCAGGCTATAAGCTGCGTGCTACCTATAATGCGAATGGTGATTACAAGGGGAACTGTGTCATGAGCTCAGTGAATATAGCCAATGCGGGACAGTCGCTGGGGACAGTAACGACAGAGATCAGTGCGATAGCGCAGTATTCTCTGAAACTGAAAGTTAGTGCGACCAGTGAAACAGATGCGATCTATGAATTCGGATATAAAAAGAGTAGTGAAGATGAAACGAAGATAAGATCGAACAATGTCACAGTCACCTGGGGGAAAGATGTGGATATGAGTAATCTCTCCAGAAATACAGAGTATGACTTCTTTATACGGAAAGCCGCAAAGATTGGATATGATCACAGTGACTGGGAAAAGGTCAATACAGCAGGAGTCAGAACAGAGAAATCACCACTTATTGGGAATATCTCCGTTGGGGATAATCAGAAGCCGAGTGTGGACAGTACGATAAGTGTCACGTATGTAAAAGGTATTTATCCCGATGATGCGGACGATACGGCGAGTGGCAACTGGCAGTGGTATCTGAATGATGTTCCGGTATCGGCTGAAGACGGCGGTACGGCCGCAGCGTACAAGATACCTCCAGTGGATGGGAATCCAACAGTCAAGGTACGATACAGCGCCATGGATACCAGTGATTTCGATTCCTTTGTGGAGCGTTCCTTCGGAAAGGTGTTCAAGGATGACTATCTGACACCGAAAGCACCGGCCGTGACAGCTCTGGGCGAAGATAATACAAGCATAGGCAGTTTACTGCATCTAGTGAACAGGGAAGATAAGGTCGACGATATGTATTATTATCTACAGTCCTCGGATATCGATGATCTGCCGGTGCTGGAGATCGCAGAGGATGTGGATAAGAAGGCAGACAGTACAGTCGATAATACGACGACAGCGAATACCGGACACTGGATCAAGGTCACCGATCGGGAGATGGACATCCGAGTGGAGGCAAACAGCAGTTATGTGACATATGTCGCAAGACTGGAATCCAGAAGTCATGCAGCGAGCGGTATCAATTCGACCAGATCTGTCAAGAGCGCCAAGGAACCGCTGGCAAGAGTCGGCTATGACAAAATCGAAGAAAATGATACCGATGTCACCTGGAAGACATTGCAGTCGAAAACACTGAAGTATACGGTGGCAGGGAAGGCACCGACAGTAACCTGGAAGTACTATGTGGCTGCCACAAAGGATGCCGCATGGCAGAATATTGATGCTGAGATGAAGGCAGTCAGGGATACCAGAGAAGACGGTATCAGTGCAGACGGGAAATATGCCATGAGCCGTTTTGAAGTGCCGCTGAAATACACCGGTCAGTATCTGAAGGTCACGATGACAGGGATCGATGATTATTCCGGTACGATCACCCATATTACGGAACAACCGCTGGAGGGCGCATTGATCACAGGAACAGCCAGGATCGAAACGACGGATACGACGAAGATACTGGATACGCTGGAAGCGAAATATGGAGCGAACGATGAGAGGAACGGAATCTTCACCTGGTATCGACAGAGTGTAGATGCTGCGGATATACCGATAGGCACCGCTGAAAAGATCACAGATACGGATCCCGGCAGCAGCAGTACCTATGCATTGACTCCACAGGAGCTGGATTGTATGGTCTATGCAGTTTATACGGCACCATCTAATGGGCAATATGTCGGCAGTGTCCGGACGAACGGGATCATCGTGCGGCAGAAGGCGGAACAGAACAAGCCGGATGCACCGGCGAAGGTGAGAGTGAACGGGAACAGTATCCAGTTCAGTACACCGACGAACTATAAGACGGACAAGACAGTCGACATCCCGTATGTACAGGTCGGTTATCTACGCTATGTGAGTAATCAGCCGGTCGATGATGCAGGAGATATCCTGACTACGCAGGCTGCTGTCGAAGCGAATATCCACTGGCAGAGTGAAGAAGAGTACAAGGCGCAGGAGACATGGTTCTATGGCCTGAAGAAGGACAGTGACTACAAGCTGTTCGCAAGGTTCATACCGACGGCTGCATATGATCAGTCTGCGGTAAGTGAAGCGAGTGCGGTCATCACAACAGAGCACGCACTCTTCGATGAAGCTGCGTTGAACATTCAGGATGTCGTAAATATCCGTCAGGCAGACGCAAGACCAAGCAATATCGGCTCGAGTATAACGGTAAGCTACAGCGGAGAAGGCTATGATGAAGGAGAGTTCCTGTTACATAGAAGCAACGGTGATGAGATCCCGGTAGATCCAACTAAGATGGTCAGGAATGATCCCACAAGGATGATCAGCTACAGCTATACGTATACGAAGGAGGATGTCGGCTCCTATATCACAGTGGAGTTCAAGGCGAAAGCGGATGCGGCCCATTACCAGGGAAGTATAAAGAAGACGAATTCCGTCATCGTGACGAAAGAGGTGAATCCGGACTCACCGGATGCCAAGTATCAGGAATTGAAGCGGGATCTGGATACGAATCTGATCCTGACGAGTGTAAATGACAAATATGAATACTATCTCAGTAATGATGCGGACTATACACCGAAGGAAGAGGACTGGGATACGCTGAAGAAGAAGGATGACGCAAGCCATGAATTCACGAATCTGAATCGTACGACGACCTATCATCTGTGGACGAGGATCGCAGAGACGGATACCTATGACCCAAGTAAGGCAGTCAGGGCGGAAGGACTATCTCCGGCTCCGTTCATCAACTTCGGACCGTTGACGATCGTAAACAGTATGGACAGGCAGACACCGCCGAAAGCGGAGAGTGACTTCATCACCTTCCCGGATACACTGAAAAAGGGAACGATAACGATCAGGGAGAACCAGATCACGAAGGATATCGCCGACAGTGATCCGACTGCAGAGCCGATCGACGCAGACATCAAGCATCCGGTATCGGAATTCATGAAGGCGGATGGCAGCGCGACAGATCTCGTCTATGAAAAGGGAAGCACCTGGGGAGATCGAAACTTCGCAGTGGAGCTGGTGTTCTATGACAAAGATAAGAATGTGCTGGTCCGTGCAGATGGTACGAAGACTACCGTCAGTGTTCCGGAGAACACAGCATCTATGAAGGTATCCGTCTATCGAGTGAATGCGATGAGTGAGACGGACTATACCTGGGAGGCGATGCTGGAGGATGGCAGTGATGAGCATATCACAGCAAAGCTGAAGGCGGATATCACGATGACGACACAGATCACCATGCAGCTGCCGACGAAGATCCAGCTGACACTGGATGAGCAGGTGATGAAGCAGAGCACGAACAATGAACAGGCGATCAATAGGAGCAGTATGCCGATGGAGTTCGGGATCGATCGCAGAGTGGCGGAAAAGAGTACGAAGGTCCCTTCATTAAAGGGACAGATGACGAATACGACCTACTATGATGCGATACCGGATGGGGAAGCGTATCTGAAATGCTCCAACGATGGAACGAATTTCACGAACATCACGAACGGGGCCTGGCTGGATACCGGATTGACGAACAGCGATCCGGCTCATCTGATGCGACTGGGCGCAGATGCATGGAGCGGCTATTACTTCAGCGGGATCACGAGCAAGGCGCAGACGTGGGACTTCACAGAGAACAGGTTCATCGATGAAGCCTATAAGTTCAACTTCCTCATCGAGGTGTCGAAGGAGGATGCCAGGATAAGCGGGAAGCGCATCTATGAGGTGAAGGAGGGAACGAAATGAGCGAAGAGCATACAGCACCAAAGAGCGGGAAGAAGATCATCTCCGTCCTCCTTCTCCTGCTCGCCGTCGGAATAGGAGTCTGGTCCTTTCTGGGAAGGGACGGCTTCCGGTTCGACAGTGCGGCAGAGGATGGAACACTGGACGGGATGAGTGATGCACAGATCCAGGCGATGCTGGATGAGAAGCTTTCAGAAAGCATGCTGGCGATCTCGATCAACAGTACCCCGGTGTTTCCAGATGGGAAGAGCAGGGGGACGCTGCGTATCGAGAATGCTCCGAACAACCGTTACAACATGAAGGTGAAGATCACGCTGGACAGTGATGGAAGTGAGATCTATCACAGCGATGCGATCAGGCCTGCCCAGGTGATCAGGGAGGATCATCTGGATGTGGAGCTGAAGAAAGGCACCTATGCATGTACGGCAACGTTTGAGGCGTATGACAGTGAGACGAACGAAAAGGCAGGTGAAGCATCGGCAAGGCTGAATATAAAAGTGAAGGAGTAATGAGCAGGTCTATCCCAGACAAGCGGGGATGTAAAAGATACGGGTCAGGAAAGAAAGGTAGAGGAGAGACCATTATGAAAAAACTATTAGCATTAGGGATGGCAGCGATGATGTGCGCCATGGTAGCACCGATCCACGCAGCGGATGAAGCAGCAACGGATCCGCAGACAGATGAAAACAAAGAACTGGAAACAGAAGCGAGCTCACAGGAAGCGAAAGGTGAAGTATGGGCAATGTTATCAGACAAAACAGAGCTGAAGCAGATGAAGGTGACAGTGCCGATCCGACTGCACTTCGCGGTACTGAATAAAAAGGAGGATGCAGCAGAGGATAACCTGCAGTTCAAGACACCGCATAAGGAAAAATATCAGATCTCCGTAGACAAGGAATCCACCGTAGGAGTAAAAGTGACGAAGGTGACGTTTGAAAAACCACTGAATGGGAAATGGACGCTGAATCAGGATGATACAGCCGTAAAGAATGATAACACGGATTTCAGACTCGTTGCGATCAAGTTGAACGAACAATGGATGAAGCTGGGGGAAAATATATTCGCAGATGCAAATCAGTTGAAAGTGGCACCGAACGAATCCAAGGCATTGCCGTTCGATGGGCAGGCTACAAAGAAAGTGATCACAGAAGCAGATGGAAAAGGTGTTTATGAGAAAGCCTTCAATGTAACATATACGTTGGAGATGGACGAACCGGAAGTGACACCGGCACCGGGAGCATAAATATCGGAAGGAGCCATAAGAGCACATCGTGCTCTTACATGAGGGAGGGAATGTTTCCTTCCTTATGCAAAGGTACGATGGAAGGAGAAAGTGAATGGAAGAGAAAAAGGGAGAACAGAAGAAAGGGAAGAAGAAATGGTTCATACTGCTGCTCCTGTCAGTTATGCTGGCAAGCACTGCTGTGTGGAAGCTGTTCGATACCGGGAACGGCCTTGCCATGGATCCTGATCAGAGCGAGGGTACACTGGATGGTCTTAGTGAGGCGGAGATCCAGAAGCTGCTGGATGATAAGGTGGCAGAGGGACAGTTCATGCTCAATATCAATACCAGGCCGGTATTCGCGGATGGGAAAAGCAAGGGTACCCTGCGCATCGAGAACAATCCGCAGAACCGTTATCTCATGGTCGTGAAGCTCTATCTGAAGGAAGATGGCAAAGACGGTGAGAAGATCTATGAGAGCGGTGCGATCCGACCGGGAAACAAGATCGAAGCGGCAGCCCTGGATGTGGAGCTGGAAAAAGGAACCTATCCGGTCATCGCTTACTTTGAGGCTTACGATATGGAAACGAAGGAATTCGTGGGAAAGGCCGCAAGCACGCTGTCCATCACGATAAAGAAATAAGGGAGAAGACGCAATGGAAGAACAGAAGAAGGATGAAGGAAAGAAGTATAAGAGAGTATCGCTCGCATTGCTGCTGTTGCTGGTCATATGTCTGTGTGCGGGCGGCTGGCTGTTCTACAATAGCTGGCAGGACGATCAGAACAGGCTGGCAAAGGAACGTGACGCACAGGAGGGCTATCTTCCCGGTATGACGGAGGATGAGATCCAGAAGATGCTGGATGACAAGGTGGCTGAGGGGAGTGTCCAGATCAATATGAACTCCAAGCTGGTATTCAAGGATGGCAAAGCAAAGGGCTATGTGCGGATCGTGAATTCTCCGAACAACCATTACAAGCTCGTCGTGGAGATGATCCGCAGGGATACGAAGGAGACGATCTATCAGACCGGCGCAATGGATCCGGGAAACTATCTGGAACAGGACCGTCTGGATGTCGTCCTGCCAAAGGGGGACTATCCGGTGAGTATCCATTTCAAGAATTATGATGCCAAGAGTGAGGCATTCGTAGGAGAAGCAGTGACAGAGAATGTCGTACACATACTGAACTGAAAGGAGGTGTGACGCCATGAAGAAAGCAGCAGTCCTGCTGAGTGTCATCCTGTTGACAGTGAGTATGCAGGTCATTCAGGCGAAGGATGAGAATGAAGATGATGAGAACGGAAGCATCATCACGGACCTTCCCTATTCCCAGGAGATGGAGGGGAAGATGTATGGGGCACTGTTTGGAAATGTCGACGATGATATCGACATCGACGTGCCGGTCGTAGAAGAACCGGACAAGCCGGACGACAAGGAGGATCCGGACAGGGAAATACCGTCGGATCAGGAAAGTGGTAAGGAACAGGGCGGAAGCGATAAGAATCAGGGAAACAAGGAGAATGCACAGAAGCATCCACAGAGCAGTGTAGGAAAGGATGCGTCCCTCATGAGTCTGCGACCGAATATCGCAGATGCGAATCAGGAGGTCTACGGAATCCGGAAGGATGGCACCGGAAGAGGCGGCGTGGTGTATTATCGCTGGGAGGAGAAGCAGGAGCACCTGACAATCTATCCTGCACTGATCAAAAAGGCGAAGGAAGAACAGAAGAACATCGTGATGCGCGTCGTGGATAGGAATGAGGGACGGATGCACTACCGTTTGCGCATCCTGTATGAGGATGTGAAGGACCTGAAGGAAGAGGAGCTGCAGTTCGAATTCGGAGCGAAGTGCGTACATAAGAAGGAGATGTATGAGCTGGCAGGAACGAGCGATCTGGTCTATCTGTTGCAGTGCGAACAGGAACAGCTGAAGGTGCCGGTCTATATCGGGATCGGCGTACCGGAAAGCTGGGATCATACATACGGCGTCTATCAGTATTCGGTGGAGAAGCGGGACCTTGTATACATCCGAAAGGACCTGCAGATCGATGAGGAGAACATCATCGAGGTGAGGATGGCACCTGGCAAGGATTATGTATTCGCACAGCGGAGCCTGCCGGTGGAGGAAAAGAATCTGAACACCTGGGTGAGCGGACTGGTCGGTGGAAGTCACAGAGTGGATCAGAAGCTGGCACTGGGGAGCACGGCGATGTTTGCGGCAGCAGGATTTGCGGGTGTGACGCTGTTGACGGGACTCTATATGAAAAAGAGCGGAAAGGGTACCTGGGGGAAAAGGAAACGTAAGGAGAGCTGAGTCATGTGTGTAAGAAGATATGAGGATAACTGGGGGGAGCTGAAGGGGAAGCTGATGGAGAAGGATGTGCTGGAGGTGCTCTCGTTCAGTGCATTTGCGCAGGATGAACGTGATCTGGAGGAGAAGCTGCGCTACTGTGGAGAAAAGGATATCCACATACAGGTGAAGGACGCGCGGATAACACCGGAGGTGTATATGGACATCCTGTATCTGATGAAGCGGGAGGAGAGAAAGAAGCGGGAAGAGCTGAAGAAGGCGCAGTATGAGGGAATCGTGAAGGCGCTGGAAAAGAAGAAAGAGGGAGCAGGGAGCTATGGAAGACCGCGAGCCAATCTGCCGGAGGATTTCCGGGAACAGGTGGAATACTGTCAGAAGAATCATATCCCGCTGGAGACCTACCGCAGAAGGACATCACTGAAAAAGGCCACCTTTTATAAATATGTGAAGGTGGTGCAAAACACTGGAATGGAAATGTGAGCATGAGGAGTTGCCTTATGCTTTTTTTGATATATAAATGCTGGTAGATGTCCTGATAAACGCCATTAACAAACATCGGGCGGATATAGGAAAAAGCCGTGTCATCGACACAGCTTTCATAAACAGCACTGGTTTAAAGCTTGTTGTCTGCAGCGCTTTTCTCTAATACAGATGTACAATGCGGACAGCGAACTGCCTCAGCAGAAATCTCGCTTTTGCAATACGGACACACCTTTGTAGCTGCTGCAGCATCTTCCATATCCTGCGGCTTCTTGACCTTTCTTGAGAGTGAATTCATCATCTTCACCATCATGAAGATAATAAACGCCATGATGATAAAGTTGATCACCTCGGTGAGAAAGGTTCCGTAATTCAGTGTCGCAGCCTTGGCAGCTACTGCATCCTGCAATGTATTATAATGATTCCCGTCCAGTGCAATAAACCAGTTGGTAAAATCGATACCACCGGTACATAATGTAATAACCGGCATAATAACATCATTGACCAGAGATGCTATGATTTTTTGAAATGCACCGCCGATAATAACACCAACTGCCAGATCAAGCACATTTCCCCGCATAATAAATTCTTTAAACTCATTGATAATATGTTTCATATACACTCCTGCACAGTTTCCATAGCAACTGTCCTTTTCTATTTTCTAAGCTTTTAAATGGATGTTGTGTTCCTGCATATATGCTTCGATTTCATCCGGATCCTTGATAATGGAGGAAGAAAGATTTATACAGCCATCCTCAGTAACCAGTACATTGTCCTCGATGCGGATGCCGATTCCTTCATCCTCCAGATATAAGCCTGGTTCAATCGTAAACACATTGCCTGGACGCAGCTTATAGCCGCTCAAAGACACATCATGTGTTTCCAGCCCCAGCATATGCGATACCCCGTGCCAGTAATAGTCCTCAATCCGTTTACCGCGTTTCAACAAGCCAAGCGGCTTCAGCCTTTCTTCGTAAAAGTGAATCAGCTCCTGATTCAGCTCCTTCAGTGTAATGCCCGGACGTACGAGTGACATAATGGTCTGATTTGCTTCAAGAACAATATTGTAGATTTCTTTCTGCCGCTTTGTAAAGGTACCATTTGCCGGAAAGGTTCTTGTAATATCGGCATTCATATAATGACAGCTTGCACCCAGATCACACAGCAGCAGGCTGTTCTTTTTTATTTTCTGATTGTTTTCATCATAATGCAGCACAGTGGCATTTCTTCCACTGGCAATAATGGATGGAAAGGAATGTGAGCAGCCGTTTGTTTTTAATACAAAATCAAACCATGCCTCCACCTGGTTTTCCATCATGCCGCTGCATACATGATCCATCATGGCTAGAATTCCCTGCCGTGTTACTTCAATCGCCTGCTTCAAATCATCAATTTCTGCATCTTCCTTAATTAAACGCAGACTGCTTATTCTGGAGGCTGCATTATGCAGGGTTACATAGGGATACTGCCGCAGCAGCTCTCTTGTGAAACGGTGTGCCTCACTGTCCGTCTGATAGGCTTCCTGCCGTGTGAAATCCGCATAGATATCAACACGGGATTCATGGTCGAAGAACCGTGATATCTGTAGACCGAGCATATCCATTGCTTCCTCAAGCCAGAAGATTTCTTCAATTTCACTGATATCAGCGGCCTCCTCCGGCAAAAGCTTTCCACCGACCCATTTTGCCTGTTCCTCATCATAATGCTCCAGAAACAGCTGTTCCTTAATTTTGCCCTGTGTGCGGATAATTGCCAGAATCATGTTCTCCTTATCCAGACCGCTCAGGTAATAGAAGCTTCTATCCACACTGAACGGATACTTTTCATCGCCTACCTTATATGGGGCTTTGCCGCTGAAGAACAATGCAATGGAGTTTTCCGGTAACAGAGTAGCCAGTGCATGCCGTCGTTGCTTATACATGTTATCAATCCTCTTTTCTACTATGTATTGTACCACGAAAATACAGTTCCAGTAAAACGTATGGTTACATGCTGCTTATGACAGCAGAAAGCTTATACATTTGTACAGAGGAGCTGCGTGCTATCCTTTACAGCGGATAAAAAGATGTGAAAAAACAGCTTTTTTATCAGCGTTTTATAGGTTTAATGAAAAATAATAATGAATTTATGTGCGCAAATGAACAGTAAAAAGGCATGCTCAGGATCTTCTGTTTTGTGAAAACACAGTATTTATCATAGTTTTTTACTATTGTGAAATTTCTGTCATTAAATCAATATTTCAATGCAGAACAATTGTTTAAGATAAATTATTACAAAATTGCACTTATACATATGTTCAGTATTTATGCATTGATCTCAATAAAACGCTGTGGTAATCTTAAGGCAGATAAAGGAACCGCTTACAGAAAGGAGGCGCAGGAATGAAAAAAATAGTCGATGATAGCAGGCTGATATATAAATGCTGTTATCTCTATTACATGGACGGACTCGGACAAAAGGAGATTTGTGATCAGCTGGGGATTTCACGGGCAACAGTATCCAGACTGCTCAAAGCGGGTAAGGAAAACGGTGTGGTAAGAATCGAATTGGATAATCCCGACAGCATTCTATATGGAGAACTGGAACGGAAAATTGAACAGCAGCTGGGCTTGAAGGAAGTCCTCATTGTGGATGAAATGGAGCTGGAAAGTAAAGCGGATCATATGCAGCGGGTATATGAGGAAGCACTTGCCTATCTGGCACGCATCTTCCACAACAAGGATTACATCGGGGTGTCGATGGGAAAGACGCTGTATCATCTGGCAAATGGAAAAATCAATGTGGAGGAGGTTGATTGTACCTTTGTTCCCGTTGTCGGTGGTGTCGGTACGCAGCTGCAATCAGATGAGGGATACCATTCCAACGAAATAGCAAATGCGTTCGCAAAGAAGTTTCATGGCAGTGCCGTTCAGTTCTTCGCTCCGGCGATGTTCAATGACACACAGATCATGGAAGGATTCTTGCAGGAACGTCCTGTGCAGGAGGTAACGGCTCTGTTTAAAAAACTGAAAACCGTCATTATGGGCATCGGCTCCTGCAGCTTAAAAGACTCCACGCTGGTCAAATGCGGGTATATCAGTAAAGCTGATTATGAGCAATTTAAACAGCACGGGGCTGTCGGAGATGTTCTACTGAAATTTCTGGATAAAAACGGAAACAGTGAACCCTTCCATGAATTCAATGACCGGGTAATGGGGTTATCCGATGAGGGACTTATGAATATTGAAAACCGTATCGGAATTGCGGTTGGAGAAGAAAAAAGTAAAGCGATTCTCGGCGTGATCCGCGCGAAGAAAATCAATATTCTAATTACCGATATCAGCTGTGTAAAAGAGCTGCTTTCCCTTATGGAAGAGGAGGAATCGTCATGTCAAACGATCTGATGCTGATCTTTCTGATTGCCATATCCCTGTTTGTTATGCAGGCAGTGGGTGGTGTATTTCAGATCAAAAACTACAAAGCTGCCATACGGCGGGTTCATAAAAAAGGAAATGTGGGAATCGGACAGAAAAAAGGACGGTTCTTCAACGGCAACATCGTGATGATCGCCTGTGATAATGATCATATCATCACAGCATGTGAGGTCATGGATGGCAAAACCTTTCTGGCAAAGTTTCACCCGGTGAATACCTTGCTTGGAAAAACGATCAACGGGGTATCAATCGATAAGTTTCTGGAACAGTTTCGCTCCATGGATCCGAAAAAACAGAAACAGTATCGAGGATATATACAGGCATTGGAAGCGCTGGAGCTACGCTTTCAAAATGCAGCAGGCGCACAGGAGATGGACACGGCCGAACATCTGTCATGTGCCGTCATGGATTGATACAAGGAGGAAGTGACGTATGGACTTTATATCTGATTTTGCACAAGGATTCATGGCGCTGTTTCAGGCAGGAGGAGAAACCTTCGTAGGTTGGGTTACCGGAATTATTCCCATGGTAATCTGTCTGATGACAGCCATAAACTCCATCATTAAGCTGATAGGAGAAAAACGAGTTGAAAATTTCACAAAAAAACTGACGAGATTCACAATTGCGCGTTACACACTGGTACCGGTGCTGGCAGTACTGTTTCTGGGAAATCCGATGTGTTATACCTTCGGACGTTTCGTGGAAGAAAAGTACAAGCCTGCTTATTATGATTCCTGTGTAAGCTTTCTACATCCTGTAACCGGCTTGTTCCCGCATGCGAACCCGGGTGAACTGTTTGTATATATGGGAATCGCAGCAGGTATTACCAAACTGAATCTGCCATTAGGGGATTTGGCAGTTCGCTACTTTATCGTTGGTGTGATTGTCATTCTGATCAGAGGGGTACTGACAGAAAAAATCTATTTCAGACTTACTTCTAAATTTACAAAAGAGAAAGAGAATGCGGAGGAATAGGCTATGTACAGAAAGGTAAAAATCACAAAAGGAAGCAGCGGCTGGGGCGGACCACTGGTGCTGGAACCAAATGAAACCTGTAATAAGGTCTTATGTGTGACCGGTGGCGGTATTCATCCTGTGGCAGCTAAGATTGCGGAAATGACAGGAGCCGAAACAGTCGACGGCTTTAAGACAACCGTTCCGGATGAACAGGTACTGGTTGCTGTAGTGGATTGCGGGGGAACAGCACGCTGTGGCGTATATCCGAAAAAACGGATCAACACTGTCAACCTTGTACCGGTTGGGGCAGTGGGACCTTTGGCACAGTATATTACAGAGGATATTTATGTCTCGGACGTAAAGGAAGATACTATTGCATTTACGGATGAAGAAGTAAAGGTTGAAAAAGCAGTGGAAGAAACGAAAGAACCGGGAGCACCGAAAACGAAGGCACAGGCGAGAAAAGAGCTGGCTGAAGCAAATCAGGGGAAAAAGCCGGGGATCATTACCCGCATCGGTATCGGTGTGGGACAGGTGGTAAACAAATTCTTTGCCGCCGGACGTGAATCCATCGAAATGGTTATCAAAAACGTATTGCCGTTTATGGCATTTACATCCACGATACTTGGTATCATTCAGGTAAGCGGCCTGGGGAATATCATCGCAAATACGATTTCTCCATTATGCTCCACCATGCCGGGAATGATTGTGATCTCCCTGATCTGCGGTCTGCCATTCCTGTCACCGATTTTAGGACCGGGAGCGGTTATCGCTCAGGTGGTTGGAACCCTGCTTGGTGCGGAAATCGGTTTGGGAAATATACCTGCGCAGTATGCATTGCCGGCATTATTTGCTATCAATGCACAGGTTGGCGGCGATTTTGTACCGGTAGGCTTATCGCTTGGTGAGGCGGAACCGGAAACGATTGAATTCGGTGTGCCGGCAGTCTTATATTCCCGTGTTATCACCGGACCTCTGGCTGTTATCATCGCATTCGTATTCAGCATTGGCATGTATTAAAAGGAGACGTTATGAAATATAAGGCAACGATTACCGGACTAGGGGAATGTGCACTGGATTTTCTGGATGAATGCTGTAATTTCATTATCATCTTTAATGAGGATGCACCGCCGGAGCTGGCAGATATCTCTGTTTTGCATACGAAAAGTGAAGTTAAGGAGGATCCGAAAAAAGGGGATACCGTTCGGATCTGCGGAGTGGAATATACGATATCCGATGTTGGCTGGGAGGCTTTAAATACCTTAAAGGAGCTTGGTCACTGCACGCTGTCCTTCAAGGGTCTGGATACAGTGGAACGCCCGGGTATTATTGAACTGATTGGAGAGCCGATCAGGGCAGAACAGCTGCTTGTCGGTGGAACAATAGAGATTGAATGATGAAATTGTAAAGGATTCGATGAATTGAATAAAGCAGAAGAACAGGAAGTACGGAATCAATTATTTAGGATAGATGTAAGAAAATAACAGGATCTAATAGATAGATAAGAAAAAAGGAGGAAAACTGTTATGTTAAACATGAACAAAAAACTGGAACAAAGAGAAAAGGAAGGGAAAATTATCAAATGCGGTATCGTTGGTGCCGGTCAGATGGGACGCGGTATGGTTACACAGATGGTGCTGATGAAGGGAATCACACCGGCTGTCGTATCTGATATCGACTTGGAGCTTGCTGTTCACGCATTCAAATATGCAGGGGTAAAGGATGCGGATATCGTTCGTACCAATGAGGTTGCGGAAGCTGATAAGGCAATGGATGAAGGGAAATATGTCGCAACTACAAATTCCAATCTGATTTCCCAGTGCCGCCCGGTAGAGGTCGCAATTGATGCGACAGGAGTTCCTGATGTAGGGGCTAAGGTCGCAACCGATGCAATTAACAATAAAAAGCATGTCGTCATGCTGAACGTGGAAACCGATGTAGTCATCGGACCTCTGCTTGATAAAATGGCAAAGGACAACGGCGTTATTTATACCGGAAGTGCAGGAGATGAACCCGGTGCTGTAATGGAGCTGTATGATTTTGCGACGGCAATGGGCCTGGAAGTTAAGGTTATGGGAAAAGGAAAGAATAACCGTATTGATAAAAACTGTAACCCGGATACGGTTCTGGAAGAGGCTACAAGAAGAAAGATGTCTCCGAAGATGCTGTGCGCCTTTAAGGATGGTACAAAAACAATGGTGGAAATGACAGCGATGTCAAATGCGACCGGTCTGGTTTCGGATGTAATTGGCGGGCATGGTATTGCCAGTGATGTAAAGAGCCTGAATGAAACCTATAAGCTGAAAGAGGATGGCGGTATTCTGAATCAGCATGGTGTTGTGGAATATGTGAACGGAATTGCACCTGGTGTTTTTGTAACAGTTGCGACGGATAATGAAGAAATCGCATACCAGATGCAGTATCATTCCATGGGACCTGGACCATTATGGACACTGTATCGACCATACCACCTGTGCAATCTGGAAACTCCGTTAACAGCTGCCAAGGTTGTTATTGACGGGGAGCCTACCATTGTTCCGAAAAACGGTCTGGTTTCCGAATGTATTACTGTTGCGAAAATTGATTTGAAGGCGGGACAGACAATCGATGGTATCGGCGGGTATACCACCTATGGTTCTATCTGCAAGCATGAAGAGGCAAAGGAAAAAGGCTATGTGCCATATGGTCTGGTCAATCATAAGGCAGTCATGAAGCGTGATGTAAAGAAGGGTGAACTGATCACATATGACGATATCGAGCTTGACACAACAACACTGATCTATAAGCTGCGTCAGGAACAAGATAAAATTTTCGGATAATTGTAGTATCTCATAGCTGATTTCTGCCTGGCATACAAATATCTGATTTTGCAGGCAGTTTATAACAAAACATCCTCATGTGCTAACTGTTTATGAGAAACCAATATAAGGTTGTAGATATAACGGCAGGATATGCTGTTTCTACAATCTTTTTTTTCTTTACTGTAAGGCTTCCTGCATAACAAGGGGAAAGAAACCGGTATTTACTTTTGTGGATAATAAAGCTCTCAGACAGTTGTGGAAGCAAGTAAGATCGGATCCTGTCATACCGGTCATGGAAATCTGTTTTTTCTTTGAAGTCTACTATGAACAGCACTTATTATCGCACTTGTTCAGATAAGAACATTGACGTCAATACATGATTGTGATACTCTTTTATTACTAAGAAAACGTTTACAGAAAAGAGGAGCCTATGTGAAGAAAATCGTTGATGATGCCCGTCTGATTTATAAGTGCTGTTATCTGTATTATGTAGATGGCATGGGGCAAAGGGAGATTTGTGATGCAGTAGGAATTTCCCGTGCGACTGTTTCCCGCCTGTTGCGTGCCGGTAAGGAAACAGGTGTTGTGAAAATCGAACTGGAAAATCCGGATAGTGTTTTATACGGAGAGCTGGAGCGTAAAGTGGAGCAGCTGCTGGGACTGAAGGAAGTGCTTATCGTGGATGAGCTGGAGCTGGAAAGCAAGGCGGATCATCTGCAGCATGTATATGAAGAGGCGCTGATGTATCTGTCCCGTATTATCAATAAAGGGGATACCATTGGTGTATCCATGGGAAAAACGCTGAGCAGTATCGTAAATGTAAAGAAAAGCGTAGATGAGGTGGATTGTACCTTTGTCCCGGTTGTTGGAGGAGTCGGTTCCCCTTATCAGATGGAGGAAGGGTACCATTCCAATGATATCGCGAAGGGCTTTGCCATGAAGTTTCATGGTAAGGCGATGCAGTTTTTTGCCCCGGCAATGTTTGATGACCCTAAGGTTATGCAGGGATTTTTAAAGGAGAAGCCGGTTAGGGAAGTGGTGTCGGTATTCAAAAAACTGAAGACCGTAATCATGGGAATCGGGACTACGACGGCGAAGGAACCGACACTTGTGAAATGCGGATATCTGACAAAAGAGGATTATGAAAAATTCAAACAGCAGGGTGCTGTTGGAGATATTTTATTAAAGTATGTGGATGCGAACGGAAACAGCGATGCGTTTCGCTCCTTTAATGAACGTGTGATGGGGATGTCGGATGAAAAGCTGTTAAACGTGAAAAACCGCGTCGGTATAGCGGTTGGTGCAGATAAGGGGGAGGCAGTGTTAGGTGTTATACGCGCAAAAAAGGTGAACATTCTGCTTACGGATATCAGTTGTATACGAAGCATGATGTCCCTGCTGGGCGAAGAAATATGATTGCAATTGTGTTGAAAGGGGTATGGGAATGGATGCGTTTATCGATTTGACACAGGGGTTTTTGTCCATGTTTGAAACCGGGGGAGAAATTCTTTTGGGCTGGATGACAACGATTCTTCCGATGGTTGTCTGTTTAATGACGGCGGTGAGTGCGGTTGTGAAGCTGATTGGAGAAAGCCGTGTAGAAAGGATTACCAAATTTTTGACCCGCTGGCGCATTGCACGTTATACGCTTTTACCGCTGATGGCAATCTTATTTCTTGGAAATCCGCTCTGCTTCACATTTGGAAAATTTCTGGATGAGAAGTATAAGACAGCATACTATGATGCCTGTGTAAGCTTTCTGCATCCGGTTACGGGATTGTTTCCTCATGCGAATGCTGCGGAGCTGTTTGTTTATATGGGGATTGCTTCAGGAATAACACAACAGAAATTGTCGCTGTCCGCATTGGCAACCCGTTATTTTATGGCAGGACTTGTGATCATGGTACTGCGTGGTATCATAACGGAACAGATATCCGTTTATTTGAATCAGAAAAAGGTAGTGCAGAAGCCAACGGAGGAAGCAGTTGCGGAGGAAAAAAAGGATGCCTTGAAACAGCAGCCGGCAGTGCGTGTTACAAAAGGAAGCGCAGGCTGGGGTGGTCCGCTTCTTTTACAGGCAGATAAAAGGAAGCATGTCATACTATGTGTAAGTGGAGGAGGCATCCATCCGATTGCGCAAAGGCTGGCAGAGGCATGCCGGTGTGATGTGGTTGACGGATTTGCCACAAGCTGTCCGGATGAGGAGATTCTGGCGGCTGTGATTGATTGCGGTGGAACGGCGCGCTGTGGTGTATATCCCAAAAAGGGAATCCCTACCGTCAATGTGCTTCCTACGGGACAAAGCGGTCCGCTGGCACGTTTTATGAAGGAAGACAATTATGTTTCGGATGTAAGCGAGAAAAATATAGAAATCCTCGAAGAAGATACAGCATCCGCTCCTGATTCGGCGCAGGAACCGGTACCGGAGAATTGTGCACAGCCGGCTTCTCATAAAAATGCGCTTCTTCGTGTTGGCATGGGAATGAGCCGTGTTGTCAGTACGTGCTATGCGGCAGGGAAAGAAACCATTGAAATGGTGCTGCGCAATATCCTTCCTTTTATGGCATTTACAGCAACCCTGCTGGGTATGATTCAGGTGAGTGGTCTTGGCAATTTTATCGCAAATTCCATTGCACCCCTTTGTGCAACCCTTCCGGGAATGCTTCTGATTTCTCTGATCTGCTCCCTGCCGGTGGTATCTCCCATCCTGGGACCCGGTGCTGTCATTGCCCAGGTTGTGGGAGCGCTGCTGGGAACGCAGATTGCCCTTGGAAATATACCGGCGCAATATGCATTACCTGCATTGTTCGCTATCAATGCGCAGGTTGGGTGTGACTTCATACCGGTAGGATTATCGTTATGTCAGGCAAAAGCGGAAACTGTTGAGGCAGGTGTACCTGCCGTATTATACAGCCGTATGATCAGCGGACCTCTTGCTGTTTTTATAGCTTATTTATTCAGTATCGGGATGTATTAGGAAAAGGAGCGAGTGATGATGAAATATGATAGTAGAATCAGCGGATGGGGAGAATGTGCGCTGGAATTTTTAAATGAGGATTGCAATTTTCTGATCATTTTCAATGAAACGGCACCACAGGAGCTGGCGGATATCTCTGTATTGCATACCGTTGCCAAACTGCAGGAAGAGCCCTGTGTCGGAGATACCGTTCAGATTTGTGATGTATCCTATACGATTACGGCGATAGGCTTTGAAGCACTGCATACATTAAAAGAGCTTGGACATTGCTGTTTATCCTTTTCCGGAAGTACACAGGCACTGCGTCCCGGGAATATTGAGCTGAAAGGACCTGTATTCACAGAGAATCACCTCTACAAAGGCGGACGGCTTCAAATTCTGTAAAAGAATTTTTCAAAGAGAGCGTAAACTGTACAATGTATGCGGTTTGGGTTCTCTTTTAATATAAGCTGGTATTGTGTATTTATGTCCAAAAAGGAATCGTCACTATATGGAGCATATAACGTATACAGTATCTTATATTTAGCATTTTGCACAGTTTTTATGAATATGATATGGTAAGTGAATGACTGTAAAGAGATAGCTGAAGGACAGCTTTTTATTGTATAGAATGATGACCGGAATTACGAAAACCTGACTCTAATGCTTTATTGCATTTTGATTCATGGTATGGATATGCTGTATTTCTTCAGAATTAAACTGCATGGGTTCATTCGCCAAAAGAGCATTGATATATGCGAGTGTGTCAATAGCATCCGGTTTTGTCAGATGCAGCGTATGCCCTGCATAGAAGTGTGTAACAGGTAAGGTTAAGAAATATTCCAGTGTCTGCCTATACTCTGAAAGATAGGATCCTTCTATTTGAATCAACGGCTTTTCCAGTGTATCTCCAACAAACAAAGCATTCAGCGTTTGATCATAGACACTGATTCCATCCAGGGTGTGTCCGGGTGTATAAAGCAGTTGAAGACCGTCTGCTATCTGTAACTGTTTTCCATCAAAGCAGTGATTTGGTAAAATCAGCGTTTGTGTCCCCTGAAAATATTTCTTCTGTTCCTGCAGTTCTCTTATACCATGGCGCTGTATCATGATTTTACAAAGCTGATGGGCATAAATCGGACAATGAGAAAAGCTGTAATTTCCCCATATATGATCAAAATGATAATGGGTGTTGATCACAACAAAATCCTTTCCCGGAAAATCTGCTTTTATAATATCCATAAAGGTGGAACCGCAAAAGGTATCAATGATATAGACCCTATCACCTTTCTGCAAAGCAAATACATAGGTTTTATAGGGGGCCAGTTCCACAAATTCATAGGCAAACAGAGATGGATGTATCATCATTTTTTTCATATACGACTCCTTCCGCATGGCATGTAAATCAATCAGATATTTCCGTAGCTCCTGATGGTATACAGGGAAAATTGACAGTTGGGTAATCAGTATTATTTGAAAAAAGAAGTCATTCTATTTTTCATAGAATAGGACTTCTCCGATTTCTTTATGTATTCTGTTCTTCATGAAGCAGATGGATCTGTTTCAAATCACGCTGTGTGGTAACCTTGATATTGTCATAGCTTCCTTCTACAACCTTTATTTTTGCATCTGAGAACAGTTCTGCAAGCATAGCATCATCACTTGCGACAATCTCCGGATGCTTTTTTGCCTCTTCATGACAATTTTTGATCAGCTCCGTGCGAAATGCCTGTGGTGTCTGCGCACTCATATAATTGGAACGTTCAGGAGTGTGAACGACATAACCGTCCTTCACTTCCTTAATGGTATCGATCAGCGGTACCATCAGTAATGCGGCATCCTCTGTTTTCAGTGCATCCTTCAGGGCCTTCAGATGCTTCGCAGTTAGGAACGGACGTACACCGTCGTGAATCATGACAAACTCTGTTTCTACCTCCTGCAGACCGAGGTATCCGCTCTCCTGTCTGGTTGCCCCACCTGGAACATAGACGATCTTCTCACTGTGAATGACCTTTTCAAATTCCTCCTGTTCAAAAGGAGAGATCGACATGATGATTTTTGCACAATCTGCGTCTTCCAGAAACGGCTTCAGCGTTTGTGTGATGATGGGAGCATTCCCGATTTTGTAAAATACCTTGTTATAGGTCAGGCCGGTCCTCGTACCTTTTCCGGCCGCAACAATAATTACACTATAGTTCATGGAAACATCATATCATATATGGAGAAAAAGTAAATATAAGTCAATGGAGAAAACAGAGAAAACAGACCAACAGAGGAAGTGTACGGCACTAGTGTGTAATGATATGACTATCCGCTATTCATATATTTGTTTATCACGGCGAACCCCTTGTTTAGAAGTTAGCACCATGAATTTTAGAAGTTCTCATTATAATGAATTTGACCTAAGTCCTTTTATAAAAGGCTTTTTTTTATTTCATTTTCTCTGGTAAAATATTATTTTTTATGTTATAATAATGGTGTTAAATGGTGTTATTATCTCGGAGGTTTCTTTATGGCTTATTTCTTGAAAAAATCTAATTTGAAAAAGGGACTTTATCTTCAGATCTATGAAAGTTTCTATGATCCTGTTAAAAAGAATACTGCTCATAGATCTTTTCGTTCTTTAGGCTATCTTGATGATCTGATTCATTCGGGCATCGCTGATCCTATCTCCTATTATTCTCAAGAAGTCAAACAATTGAATGCTGAGAAAAAAAGTAAAAAATTAGCTGATGAATTAAAAGTCATCGACGATTCTCCCGTTCGCTATCTTGGTTACTTCCCTATCAAAAATATCCTTGATGGTCTTGCGGTTTCTAAACACATTGATCTTCTTCAATTTCACCGCTCTTTTAAATTTTCTTTATACGATATCATGGAGACCTTGATCTATTCAAGATGTGTGAAGCCTTGCTCAAAATATAAGACGTTCCATGAAGTTATCCCTTATCTGTATGGCATTAGCCCTGATTTCAGTTATGATCAGTTATTGAGTGCGCTGGCTATTCTTGGTAATGAATATGAAAAGATCGTTGAGATATTTTCCTCTAGAGTTTCTTCACGTTATGGTTCTTCCACTTCTACAACGTACTTTGACTGTACGAATTTCTATTTTGAGATCGATAAGGAGAATGCCTTCCAGAAAAAAGGGCCATCTAAAGAGAATAAAACAGATCCAATCATTGGTCTTGGCCTTCTGTTAGATGCTGATCTCATTCCTATCGGGATGAATCTTTATCCTGGTAACCAGTCAGAGAAACCTATACTGCGCAATGTCATCACTGCTTTGAAACTGCAGAATAATATCAATGGAAGAACAGTACAGGTTGCTGATAAAGGACTCAACTGCGCTGCTAATATCTATGCTGCACGAAAAAACAAGGATGGATACATCTTCTCTAAGTCAGTCAAGACATTAAGTGAAAAAGAATTAAAATGGGTTTTTAATGAAAATAATGTTTATACATCTGTTTTCAACTCAGATAATGAGCTGAAATATAAATATACGACTGCCGTCGATTCTTTCAAATATGAATTCACAGATACAGATGGTAAGAAGAAAAGCTTTACTGTTAAGGAAAAGCGTATCCTTACTTTCAACCCTTCTTTATGTGAGAAACATCGATATGAACTTAGAAAAATGCTGGAAAAAGCTAAGAACCTCAAGGCATGCCATGCAAAAAAAAGTGAATATGGTGAGTCCTCAAAATACGTGAAGTTCTTATCTTCTGATAAGAATGGGAATGCTACTGATGAAAAAATCATTGTAGAAATCAATATGAAAAAGTATGAAAAGGATTATGCTTTAGCTGGTTTCAATATGCTGGTAACCTCTGAAATCGCAATGAATAATGAAGAAATATACAATGTATATCATAATCTATGGAGAATCGAGCAGTCCTTCCGCATCATGAAATCAGAGTTGGATGCACGTCCTGTTTTTTGCCAAAATGAGAATACGATAAAAGGGCACTTTCTGATCTGCTATCTTTCTGTACTTCTGGCAAGGATACTGGAATTTAAAGTATTGAAGAATAAGATATGTGCTTCACAGCTTTATGAATTCATCCACTCTTATGCGGTTCTCAAAGAAACTGAAACCAGATATATAAATATTTCATCTTCAACACCAACAATCACTTTCCTTGCTGAGATATTTAAATTACCTTTGAGAAACTTCTATTTATCAACTGAACAAATAAAAATGATGTTAAATCAAGTGATTTAGCACCATTTTTTCATTTTCACTTCTAAAGGCAGGTAACATAAAATCATAGAAAAGGGAGCATCGACAGGTATTTCTACCCGAACAGATGCTCCAGAAGAATCTTTGTACCAATCAGTATCAGAATGATACCTCCCAGAATGCCGGCATATTTCTCGAAAAGATCACCAAGGCGGTTTCCAAGATAGACGGCGATGAAGCTGAGCACAAAGGTTGTAACACCAATAACTGTAATCGCAGTCCAGATATGTACCTGTAGAAATGCAAAGCTGATACCGACAGCAAGCGCATCAATGCTGGTCGCAACAGCCAGAATCAGAATGGTTTTTAATGTCAGAGACTTATCTTCACAGGCCTCCTCCTCTCCACGAAGGGACTCCCGTATCATATTGCCCCCGATGATAGCCAATAAGCCAAATGCAATCCAGTGGTCGATGGAAGCGATGAACTCCTGAAAATAGCTTCCTGCCCACCAGCCGATCAGTGGCATAACAGCCTGGAAAACACCAAAGAAAAATCCCAGCGTGAGTGCATAACGCAGAAGCTCTTCTTTCTTCATTGTTATACCTCTTGCGACGCTGACCGCAAATGCGTCCATGCTCAGCCCGATACCAATCATAAAAATAGAAAATAAACTCATATCCTTATCCTCCTGAATGAAAAAGAGACTCATACGTGAAAAACACACGCATAAGTCTCGTTATTTAATACTTAAGCCAGATTCACTGTGAATCATTATGTTGACCTAACTACTCAAATGTGAGCTAACTACTCCCTTATAAGCTTGTACATCATATCAGAAATAATTGTAAATTGCAATCATCAGAGTGCATTTTCATTACTTAATTCATTTAGCAGATCATTTGCTTCCGATTTCTTGCTATCTGCCTTTTTGTAGTCTTTAAAGGATGGAAAATCAATTTTATTTACTTGATTGATATCGTTCAGATTCACAATGAGGTTAATCGTCATGTCAACAGTTTTCTTTTTTTCGTCCTCATCGTCCAGTTCATAGGAGGCTGCGACCTTCATTTCTATACGCTCAAACTGGTTTTGTTTATTTACAGTAAAAATATAGGAGCCTTCACGTATACCGGTGACTTTAATGCCATTCCCAAGTTTAAAGGTATCATCATCGATGGATTTATTTGCATAGTCCTTTGCGGCACTCAGACCGTCTTTATTCATGACAGCAGTGATGACCTTCCTGCCATCCTTTTCTTCCATTGTCATTTCTTCAAAGCTCTTTTCAACATTCTTTTTTGGATCACCGGTTTCCTTATCAAGCTTTAGCTTGCTTAACAGCTGATCATCCAGTGCCTTGTATTCCTTTTCCATTTCCATGATGTTTGCATACATAATATCATCCTTCATATAGAAGGATGCCAGATCGTCAAGGCCGATTCCGTTTACAGCGGCATCCATGTGCAAAGCCAGCTGCAGCTTCTTTTCCGCATTATACGTTCCGTCCATGGTAACCTTGGCATGCATATCCATATCATCAGCATCAACCAGCAGCTTCATATCGAAGGCTGCAGATTTCATTTTTGTTATGTTTGTTGTTGCTTTCGCATACGTATCCAACGCATCCTCATTGATTTTATTCTTACTGCTGCATGCTGCCAGTGTGAAAACCATCAGCGTACAGGTCAGTAATGCCAGTGCTTTTTTCAATTTTCTCATCTCTCTCTCTGTTTAGAAAAAGGCCGTTAAGCTAAGTGTTCAACGGCCGTTACATGTTTATTCTATGCTGCCTTCCTTGTAATCCTTGAAGTCCGGGAAGTCAATGCTGGAAACCTTGTTAATATCCTTTACGCTCAGAGATATCGTACCATTCATTTCCTGCTTGGTCTCACCCTTGGTGTTCGTCATTTCCATGGTGATGACTGCTTTCTCCATGAAGTCATTGTTCAATGTGACATCCATATCCAGCTTCTTGAATTCTACATTCGCATCCGTAACATTGTTTTTCTTGGTTTCTTTTTTTGCTTCCTCGTTGATTTTTTCAACATCGAAGGAAAGCTTCAGGTCGTTTCCTTTTACAGATGCCTCCTTCAGGTATTTCTTCATGTCTTCCTTGTTCATTTTAAAGGTATCTGCATCGAAGTTAACATTTGGAATACTTGCAGTACCCATCGCATCCTTCAGACTTGTTTTCTGTTTCATCATGTCCATCATGTTCAGATACATGGTATCATCTTTAACGAACAGCTGCATGTATTTCTCCAGCTTCTGTCCACTTGCTTCCATATCCATGATCATGCTCATCTCCAGAGGCTTCTTTGTTTCTGAAATGAAGCCACCATACAGCTTAATTTTTGCATTCTCCTTATCTACAGTCATATCCATATCTGCAGAATAATTCGCATTTTTTACCTCGCTGAATTTCTTTACAGAGGATTCCAGTTTATCCAGTGCATCATCACTTACCTTAGAACCGGAGCAGGCAGCCATGGAAAACAGCATACCAAAACTTAATACCAGTGCGGCTAATTTTTTCATTTGTTTCTCTCCCTTACTATTTTTATTATAGCTTAATAATACCATAAGGTTCTTTCATTTTGTAGTATTTTTCTACAAATTACAAAAAAGTAAGAAATACAAACTAACTGTGTTTCCCTATGAAATAAACAAGGATGAATTGCGTCCTCCGGCAATCTGCGATACACTATATTAATATAAGAAGGAGGTGTCTGTATGATACGAATTGGACAATCTACAGATATACATCAGCTGGTAAAAGGAAGAAAGCTGATTCTGGGAGGCGTGGAAATTGAACATGAGATGGGACTGCTTGGGCATTCCGATGCAGATGCGCTGCTGCATGCAATAGCAGAGAGTATTCTGGGGGCGCTTGCGCTTGGTGATTTGGGAAAGCATTTCCCGGATACGGATGACAGATATAAGGATATGAATTCTTTGTGGATGCTGAAGCAGGTATATAAGATTATGGAAGAAAAGGGATACGCAATCGGAAATCTGGATGCCATGATTATGATTGAACGTCCTAAAATGGCTCCGCATATTCCGGCAATGAGAAAACATGTCGCAGAGGCACTTTGCTGTGATATGGAACAGGTTAGCATCAAGGCAACACGTGGAGAAAAGCTGGGCTTCGTCGGTCGTGAGGAAGGTGTGCAGGCACAGTGTGTGGTACTGCTGCATAAAAAGGAAAGCATTGCATAACCGCTTCTCCTTTCAAAAAATAAACTAAGAATTATTTTTAATTTTATTCTTAAAACTATTGACGGATTCGCTTTTCGGGTATATAATAAGAACGGTTCTTAAGATTGGAGGTTGACATGATAAGAAAGTCTTCCAAGCAGCGTGATATGATACTAAACTATATGAAACAGATAGATGGTCATGTCACACCGGAGCAGGTCTTTCAGGAAATGAATGCCGGCGGCCAGAAAATCAGTCTGGCAACGATTTATCGAAATCTGAATATTCTCTGTGAGATGCATGAAGTCAAAAAGATTGCGCATCCTATAGATGGTTATCAGTACGATAAAACTTGTAAACCGCACTATCACCTGCACTGTATTAAGTGCGACCGCATCCTTGATTTGGATATTCCTTATCTTGAGTCATTCAACGAGGAAATGTCAAAACAGACTGGACTTCCAATCAAGACACACAATATGATGGCAGAGGGTATCTGCCAGGATTGCTTGAAAAAGCAGAATGGTATGGATCAGGAACACTGATCAGAAAATGTAAAGTTAAAAACGGAGGAAAAAAACATGGAATTAAAAGGATCTAAGACAGAACAGAACTTAATGGCAGCATTCGCCGGTGAATCTCAGGCACGTAACAAATACACATATTACGCACAGATGGCTCGTGAAGAAGGTATGGAGCAGATCGCTGATATCTTTGAAGAAACTGCACGCAATGAGCAGGAGCACGCAAAGCTGTGGTTCAAGGCTCTGCATGAGGATAAGGTTCCTACAACTGCAGTTAATCTGGAGGATGCAGCTGCTGGTGAAAACTATGAGTGGACTGACATGTACAAGGGATTTGCGGAAACTGCAAAAGAAGAAGGCTTTGCTAAAATCGCATTCCAGATGGAGCAGGTTGCTAAAATCGAAAAACACCACGAAGAACGTTACCTGAAGCTGCTGGAAAACGTGAAGAACGGTAAAGTATTTGAGAAAGATGAAGCTACTGTATGGGTATGTGATATCTGTGGATACCGTCACGAAGGAACTGCAGCACCAAAGGCATGTCCGGTATGTGGATACTCCGGAGCTCACTTTGCTGAAGAAGCTAAAAACTACTAAGAGAAAGTCATTAAGAAAACACGGCATAGATCCGTGTTTTTTTATGCGATATACAGCTTATTTCTAAGCCGTGATTTTATAGCACTATTGGTGTTGGGGCACTGCCTTCTTATGCATAGCGATAAACGCGACTCTTCAGGTTCAGCATCTTCCTTATGATTCTATCGCACCTGGAATCCTGCGTGTAGGCTTGTGATTATTGTATATAGAAAATATAATTGTTTGTTAATCTACCTGTTGATAAGAAATACTGGTTAAAATGAGCAAAAACATTCAAATTCATTTATAGTATATATAAAAATGAATGAAAATGCTTGATTTTGTTTCGCTGCAGCCTTATAATTAGATTGTAAGAAAGGGCACTATGGTGTAAAAGGTGACAAAATGAAACCAACAAAAAAAGCATGTGAAATGACGACAAAGGAGCTTGCACAGTATATTGATTATTCCGTATTAAAACCTGAATTTACAGAGGAGGATATCATTGCTCTTACAAAAGACGGCGTCGAGCTGGGCTGTGCTACTATCTGTATCAATCCAGGATACATGGATCTTTGTGAACCATATGTTAAGGGAAGCGAAACAATGCTGTGTCCGGTATGTGACTTCCCATTCGGGACGAGCTCAACAGAATCTAAAGTGAAGCAGATTGAAATCGTAGCAAAATACGATACTGTAAAAGAAGTGGATATCGTTGCTAATTTCGGTCTGATCCGTTCCGGTAAGTTTGATGAAGTCACGAAGGATCTGAAAGCATGTGCGGATGCTGCTCATAAATATGGCAGAGAAATCAAGGTGATTTTTGAAACAGATGCTCTCAATGAGGAACAGGTGCGTAAAGCATGCAAATGCTGTATCGATGCAGGGGCAGATTTTGTAAAAACCAGCACCGGATTCCTTACAGGCTTTGAATCACACGGAGCAACACCGGAAATCATTAAGGTTATGATGGAAGAGGTTGACGGTAAATGTAAGGTTAAGGGAAGCGGATGCATTCGTACCAGAGAACATTTCCTGCAGCTGATCGATATGGGAATCGATCGCATGGGTGTTGGATACAAGTCTGTACCGGTAGTTTTAGGTCTGGATAATAAGGTTTCCACAGATAATTACTAATATCGGATAAGAAGCGAAGAATATAGTAAAGAGGCAAATAGGGATGCCTCTTTTTTTACTGTGGAAATATTATCAGCAGTACGATACCGGAAAGCTGTGTGGTAACTCTCATACATATTGTACATAAAATGTTATATTAGCTGTACTGTGAATGTA
>SKEY01001101.1_pt1 | contig 37145 bp, 40 predicted proteins | sample 4843871 | NCBI WGS metagenome assembly SKEY01 (sample SAMN11008797, study PRJNA524170) | human gut metagenome | biome: Human fecal sample; material: Feces; isolation source: fecal sample from pouch patient p36 | host: Homo sapiens | place: Israel: Tel-Aviv | collected 2016-12-04 | reverse complement strand
GCTTCTTCAGTTTTTCACAGATAGCACGTCCTCTTGGATAAGCAAACTCACGATGTACAATACTGCTTAAGGCATCTACAATCTCCCCGTTTAACAGAATATCCATCTTGGCAAGCTTATTCGTCTGATAACCGATCAACTCATAATCCAAAGACGCATATCCCTTCGTGCAGGATTTCAGCTTATCGAAGAAATCAAACACGATTTCTCCCAGCGGCAGCTCATAGATCACATTCATACGGCCCTCATCAATATAGACCATATCCTTATAATTTCCACGCTTGCGCTGACACAGTTCCATGATTGGACCGACATAATCGTTCGGTGTCATAATGCTGGCACGTACAAACGGTTCCTCAATATGATCGATTTTCTGCACATCCGGAAGCAGGGATGGATTATCAATGGACAGTACGGAGCCGTCCGTCAGATATGCATGATAGACAACGGAGGGTGCAGTCGCAATTAGATCAATGCGGTATTCCCGCTCAATGCGTTCCTGAATGACATCCATATGCAGCAGCCCCAGAAAGCCGCAGCGAAATCCAAAGCCCAGTGCCTGTGAGGTCTCTGCTTCAAACTGCAAAGAGGCATCATTCAGCTGCAGCTTTTCCAAAGCATCGCGCAGATCGTTGTATTTACTGGAATCAATGGGATACAACCCACAGTACACCATCGGATTCATTTCCCGATATCCATACAGCGCTTCTTTTGCGGCATGATCCGCATGGGTGATGGTATCTCCGACACGCACATCCTTAATGGATTTGATAGAGCCGCAAACCCAGCCTACCTCGCCGCATTCCAGCACATCCTTCTTGACTTCCTTCGGATTGCGAATACCTACCTCCAGCACTTCGTATTCCGCCCCGCTGGCCATAAACCGGATATGATCACCAACCCGCAGGGTTCCTTCCTTAACACGAACATAGGCAATAACACCGCGGTAAGCATCATACAATGAGTCAAACACCAGTGCCTGCAGCGGTGCATGCGGATCTCCGGACGGTGCCGGCACATTGCGTACGACCGCTTCCAGCACATCCTTGATGTTCAAGCCGTTTTTCGCCGATATGAGGGGTGCATCACTGGCATCCAGTCCGATTACATCTTCGATTTCCTTGCGCACAACATCCGGTTGTGCACTGGGAAGATCAATTTTATTGATCACCGGAATGATTTCCAAATCATTATCCAAAGCCAGATATACATTGGCCAGTGTCTGTGCCTCGATGCCCTGTGCCGCATCCACGACCAGAACGGCTCCCTCACAGGCCGCAAGCGAACGGGATACCTCATATGTAAAATCGACATGTCCCGGTGTATCTATCAGATGGAAAATATAATCCTGTCCATCCTCCGCTTTATATTTCAGCTGAACGGCATTCAGCTTGATCGTAATGCCACGCTCCCGTTCCAAATCCATGGTATCCAGCAGTTGTTCCTTCATTTCCCGCTGTTCAACAGTATCTGTAATTTCAAGAATACGATCGGCCAGAGTTGATTTCCCATGATCAATATGGGCGATGATTGAAAAGTTTCTTATGTATTTCTGATCCATATTCTCACTCCTAACGCAAGGACTATTATAACAGGAAAGTTGTGGGATGGAAAGCAAATTTAGTGTGTAGAAAGCAATTCCTCTTGACCTTTTCAGCGAGTAGTGCTAAAGTTTAGTGGAAAAGGATGAGAGAGCCTTTTTACGTTAGAATTTTTCTAACAAAGAAGGACCCGCTGTAGGAGGCGGGTCCTTTCTTTGTTCTGCAACCATGTAGAAAGCATAACCGTTATATGAAACATAGCCCTTTATTTTATAGTTTTCCTAACAGCAGCACTACGCAATGGTGTCAATACAGTTATGTTACAGTATATTTTCACAAACCGGTTTATCGTCTTCTGTGCTTCGTTTTTCGCAAAGTACTCCCAGAGTATCCATCAGCATCATAAAGCTCTGTTTCTGGTCGTTTGTTAATTCATCATAGAAATTCAATACTTCTATTTTATTCATATAATCTCGATTCATTTCTCTGATATTGCCCCTACACTTATCTGTCATCATTATCCTCACTTTCTGCTATCACATTTATTTTATCGTGTTAGCAGAAAATATACAACTGTTATGAGTGAATCATATTATCATATTCCTATCGGAGGATTGCATATGATTACTTATTATAAGCTTTGGGACTATTGTAACAGGAAAGATATAAACAAAACTGAATTGAAGGAGGGCGCAGGAATTTCCAATGCCACCATCAGTAAATTGAGCAACAATCAAATTGTCACGACGGAGACACTAGATAAGGTTTGCACCTTTTTGAAGGTTCAGCCCTTTCAGATTATGGAATGGGAAGAAAATAAAACAGCTAAATAATAGTGTTATTATCTGTATAAGAAGGCATCCCACCGGACACCTTCTTTTTCTTTTTCATTATTCCACGATACAGCCAATCAGATTTTTCCCGCTGCCGTTAAAGAAGACCTTTGCCTCCATCTTCGCTTTTCCTTCCAGCTGCAGCTGATCTGCCAGAATCAGTCCATCGGCACAGGCAATCGCATAACCGCCGTCCACCATACCGATGATTTCTCCACAGGCGGCACTTCCCTTTTTGCTCAGTCTGCGCACCTTATGGAATTTCAGCTTTTTGCCATTTACAAGCGCATAGGCACAGGGTGCAGGAATCAGACCACGGATATGATTATAGACGCTTTCTACATCTCTGCTGAAATCAACATGCTCCTCTTCCTTTTGAATGGTGTAGGCAAACGTTGCTTCCGCTTCGTTTTGTTCCACGAAGACAGCACTTCCGTCAATGATTTTCGGAATGCTTTCACTCAGCAGCTGTGCACCGGAAACGGCCAGCTTATCATACAAGGACCCCATCGTATCCTCATCTTCAATCGTCACATGACTTTGCGCCATGACAGCACCGGCATCCATTTTCTTCACCATGCGCATGATGGATACACCGCTTTCCGCATGCCCTTCGATGACCGCCTTATGAATCGGTGCTCCGCCTCTCAGCTTTGGCAGCAGCGATGCATGCACATTGACTGAGCCATAGGTCGGATGCTCCAGCAGCTTCGAAGGGATGAACTGCCCGTATGCACAGGTTACAATCAAATCGATATCCAGCTGCATCAGTTCCTCATAATCATCCCGTATTCGGATTGGCTGATACACAGGGATATCATGTGCCAAAGCTGCCTGCTTTACCGGCGGCATCTGCAGCACCTGCTTTCTTCCTACCTTTTTATCCGGCTGACTGACAACACCGATGATCCGATAGCCGTCACTCCACAGCCGTTCCAGCATAGACACGGCAATTTCCGGCGTGCCCATGAACAGAATTCGTATTTGTTTATTATCCAAGCTAATCACCTCAGTAGGCATTATAACATGATGTGCGTGCGTTTGCATCTACTTTAGCAAACTGTCTTCCTCCTGGGTATGAAAGCTAATGCAACAGTCCATCGAATACATCGGAAAACATCTGTACGCATCCCTTCATCGTGGATACAATTGCCTCACTGCTGCTCTTCGCAAGCTGGGAAGCGCGGTTTTCCTCAATATCCTTTAATGCGACCGGATCGTTCTGTGCCTTCACAACACGATTCTGCGCAACATCCGATTCAAAGCTCTCCACCTGCTCCTGAACGAGATTTCGCGTATCATCTGACCCCTGCTGATTGATATAGGAGCCGATCGATACAAGAATACAAATCAGAATGGCATCCGCCAGAAATCGCTTCATATAAAATCACTCCTTTGTCAGTACGTCATGAATACCGTCTGCGATAACATCCAGGGAGTTTGAAACCTCCTCGAAGGTGTTTACATCACCGCCAAGCTCCATCAATACAATGTTTTTGGCAACCTCCTGATTATAATAGGCCTCCCTTGTCATGACCCCCTTCATGATACCATTCTTCTTTGCATTGATCGTGTCAGTTAATGTCGTGGACAGCTTGGTTGCCGTCTTGGCATTTTTCCCAAGACCACCGACAACGAACATTCCCTTGGCATAATTCTTACCATCGATATTGATATAGCTTGCTTCCCTTGGAATACTGTCACGATGCAGATCCAGACACATATCAAAGCCGCCGTAATTCACAAGCGCCTCGTTTAGATATTTATAGGACACCACATAGGATTCATTATACGTCAGTCCATGCGTATCACGGTAACGGATGAAATCATTGGTTTCCAGAACCACCTTAATGCCGCGGTCCTCCAGCTTCTGCGCCAGAATTGCCGCAGCATCCAGCACCGTTTTGCCACCCTTATAGCTTTCATCCTGGTGGGTGTCGTAGATATATACCCGTTTTCCGGTACTCTTTACTTTTTTATCCTCGGATTTTTCTTCCGTTTTCTTGTCACTGTTTTCAGCCTTATTGTTCTTACCGTCATCCTTGCTTTGTGAGGTATCCTTTTGCTCGTCTGTCGTCTTCGGCACAACACTCGGATTATCCTGTGTCGTTTCCACCTCACTGATGTCCTCCTTAGGAATCGTCAAATTGGAATTGTAGGACAACACATTTAAGGAATCCTTCAGTGAAAGGGAGCTGTTGATCGTCTTCTGCTTATAAACAAAATTATTCAAAAGATCATCTGCATTGCGGAAGCAGTGCTTCAAACCGCTGGCAAAGGGTGTCAGATAGAGAAAGGCAATCAGTACGAATACTTTAACGAGAAGCTTACATGTAGATTTCATAGAAAAAAGCACTCCCTTCTCTACCACCATATGTGGCCGGGCGTGCTTTCATGTTAAACTATGGATGACAAAATCCGACATTACAGCTGTTCATAGTTGGGATGCAGGAAGCGATTCAGACTTTCGGAAACGATATAGACCAGATGCTTCAATTCATCATCCATGGATTTTGGCGTTACGACAAGATTCAGATAATTGCTGTCCTGTATCTTCTGCAGAATATGCTGCTTTTCCTCTCCGCTGACCTCGAGGGTTTCATGCAGGATGGCACCGATGCTGGTAACCGTTGCCACACCGATGGCGATAACGGGAATATGCAGGCTTTTCTCACAGAGTGACATCCGGTGATTTCCAACGCCGCTTCCCGGCTGAATACCGGTATTGTTAATTTGAACAACGCGGTTGATCCTGGCGATATTACGGGTAGCCAGTGCATCTATGGCAATGACCAGATCCGGCTGATAGCTTTGCGCAACGCTTTGGACAATGGACAGCGATTCCAGACCGGTCTGTCCCATAACACCCGGCTGCAGCACCGCAACGTTGCGTGTTCCCTTTAAATAGGCAGGATCCTCATGCTCATACAGATGGGCGGTTACCAGGATTTCATTTGCCGCCTGCGGTCCCAGTGCATCCGAGGTAATGAAGCGGTTTCCCAATCCAACCACAAGAATTTTTTTCAGCGTCACATGCATGTTATCACTCATATGCTGCAGATTTTCCTGAATTGCATCAATCATATTTTCCCGCACGACATGATCATCCAGATCACGGCATTCAATGGAAACATAATCCCCCTTATGCTTGCCCAGCTCATTTTCATCACAAAGGACCTTAATATAATTGCTGCGAATGTAATCATTCTTTTTTTCGATATGCTCATAGGTTTTTGACTGGATATCTGCGGATATGATTTCATCCGCAAAATCACTACGTATCTGATATGGTTCTGCCATTTTTATACACCTCTTCCATAGTATGGTTTTTTTTCACCTTATTATTGCATTTTCATATTCTTTTTGATATAATTTATTGGCAATTGAAAACTAGGAGGTGCAACATGCCACAGATCCAATCACAGAAAAAACGTGTAAAAACCAACAACAAAAGAAACTTGGCTGTAAGTGCTCAGAAATCTGCATTGAGAACTTCCATCAAAAAAGTTCTGGCTGCTGTTGACGCAAAAGACGCAGCTGCCGCAGCTGCTGCTTACAACGAAGCAAGTTCTAAATTAGATAAAGCTGTTGCGAAGGGTATTCACCACAAAAACTACGCAACAAGACAGAAATCACGTTTGGCTAAAGCAATCAACGCTATTGCTGCATAAGAAACAGGACAGAGGTTCTGTTTTTTTTCATTTCATGCTATGATAGTATAGATGGGAAAGGAAGGATTATATGAAACGCTATGGCATAATCTTGCTGACTTCCCTTATCTTGTTGGGCTGCAGTGCCACGCAGAAGGCGGAAGAGAAAGAGCAGAAGGATCCTGCTGTTGAATTGAAGCAGACATCCATTCAAAACAGCAAGGCAATCAATGAGGATACCTGCTACAAATACCAGCGCTCCCTGCTGCATGAAAATCTGCAGGATGATTATGACCGGCTGTACGGCGCTCTGCTGCATCATGAATCCTCTGTACTGCTGGATTGCAGTATGCCCTATGTCATGAAGCTCTTTGATGCCGTTACCTTCGATCATCCCGAGCTGTTCTGGTCGAACTACGAATACAATTACAAAGAATCCGATGATAAGGAAAGTGTAACACTGTATCCCTCCTATGCATACGATCAGGAGGAAACAGCAAACCTGCAAAAGCAGGTGGATGCCGTCGCTGAGGAGATATTACAGAAAGCGGAAGCAAAGCAGACTGATTACGAAAGAGTGAAGCTTCTGTATGACTGGATCATTGATCGCAGTGATTATGTAAACAAGGAAGAAAACAATCAGAATATGCTCAGTGTATTTCTGGATAAAAAGGCAGTCTGTGCCGGGTATTCCAAAAGCTTCAAATATCTGCTGGATCAGCTGCATATCCCCAATGCGATTATTTTGGTACAGGTCATTGAAAACCCGGAGGAATATCATGTCATCAATATGGTGCAGATGGATAAGCAGTGGTATTATCTTGACCCCACCTTTGGTGATATCAAGATTGAGAAAAGCTATAACAATTACCGCTATGCCTATTTTGCAATGACCAGTGCGGAGGTGGAAAACATCTATGCCCCACAGCAGGAAATCAAGCAGACTGCCGCATATAAGGACAGCTTCTTTTATCAAAGAGATGCGTATCTGAAGGGCTATGATGAAAATCAGATCATCGCGATCATCGCCTCCAATATCAACAATCCCGATCCCTGCCTGGCCATCAAGTGTGACAGCAGGCAGACATATGAGCAGGTCAAGCAGCTGCTGCGCTCCCAGCATATCTTTGACCTCTTCCAGAGTGCAGGCTATAATCCGCAGGAATTTGAGTATTACAGTCTGGATGAGAATTACTGCTTCTTTCTGAATTACTGGTAAAGAAAAAGATTTCGAATGTGACCGAGGATAGCCCGACAGCATTTGAAATCCTTTTTTTGTCCTTGCTTACCCACATACAGCAGCAAGCTGCATGAATACCAAGGTTATTTTAATTTCCTTATTTTGACTAGAAAGTCCTGATTGACATCCTCTTTGCGGTTTTTACGGGCGATGGTATTGAGTACCTTTACAACCTTTTCAGCTTTTGCAATTTCTTTATGGTATTGTAAAGAGCCCTTTTGTACTGTTTCTTTAGATACATACCCATATGTGAAAGTACCATCTGTGAAAAACAGCTTTACACGTACCTGAACCTTTTCTGAACCTGATGAAAAGGCATTTCCTGGCCCGATTCTGCCAACATTGGCAAACGCATTTTCTAATGGTGTTCCCACATATGCCAATGACTTTCTTGCTTTTTTTATAGCATCATAGGAATATATGACCCCATCCCCCAGTACAAAGGTAAAGCGTCTTGAGTGCTTGTCAAACAAAGCGATATTATCATAATTTCTTGTATATGCAAAGGAATCCATTTCACTTCCCCTTTCACTCTCTGCCCTAACCGGAGCCGCCCAACAGGCACCATCCATGTTAAACACCGCCTACGCTTTCCCCTGCTTGCCTTTCTGTTATCAATACACGATGATCCCCGTCATTCTTCATGCCAATCAGGGTGGACAGACTGCACTTCCATAATCAGGAAAAGCTCTGTGGTATCTATCTATACTATAAATCAATACTGCAACGTCTGCAAGACTTTGATTGCAAAGCCGAAAAAGAAGATAAAAGGAAGCAGAATTTTAACTGCTTCCTTTTACAATACGATATGTTAAAACAGACGCGATATATCATTCCAGGTTGCCAGAACCATAATACCGACAATCATCAGAAGACCGGCCATCATGATGGCACTTTGTATACGCTCGTTCAGCTTACGCCCGATGAGGGTTTCAATCAAAACGATAAAGATACGTCCGCCGTCCAGAATCGGTATCGGCAGCAGGTTGAAAATGCCGACGTTGACAGAAAGCAGTCCAATCAGTGCAATCGTTGACAACAGACCGGTTTGCGTGATCTGCGCCGTTACCTGGTAAATTCCGACAGGCCCGCTCAGATTTTTCAAGCCGACACCCTGTACCAGCTTTCCAAGGGATTCAAAAATAGTCGTTACCGAATCCACCATTTTTTCTGTACCGTAGGGTATGGATTCCAGCAGTGAAATCTCTTTGATTTCATTCTGCTGAAGAACTCCGAGGATATACTTGCTTTCATCCTTGACATACGTTGGTGTGAAATGCAGCGTTACCTGCTTTCCATCCCGCAATACGGTAAATTCCGTATCACCATTATAATACTGGATAAATTCTACAACATCGTTGAAGGTCTTCGGCTCCAGAACCTCATTACCGTTCTTCACACGGATGATTTCATCCCCGGCCTTCATTCCACCCTTCTCTGCTGCGGAATTCTCCTGTACAGAGGCAACCAGCGCCTTACCCGGGACACTGACAGCACCCTGATACGCGGTAATGCCGATAAACAGCACCCACGCCAGCAGGACATTCATGACAGCTCCTGCCGCCATAACAACGATCTGCTTCCATGGCTTGATGCCGTTTAATGTGCGCTCATATGGAATATCCAGTTCCTCAGCCTCATCATCATCCTCTTCTCCGGCCATCGCCACAAAGCCGCCAATCGGCAGAGCACGGATGGACCATGCAGTTTCACCGACCTGCTTCTGATAAACAACAGGTCCCATACCGATGGAGAATTCCTTGCAGTAGACACCGAAACGCTTGGCAGCAATCAGATGTCCCAGCTCATGAACGATAATGATAACACTCAGAATCAGAATAAAATAAATAATATTTACTATATTGCTCATACCGTACACATTCCTCCTTTCCACGCCCTGTGCACGAATTCCCGTGCCCAGGCATCACTCTCTATAACCTCTTCCAGAGAAGGATGCGCGATGTATGCTGCAGCTTCCACTGCCTTTATAATATAGCGCTCGATATCCAGAAAACCGATTTTCCCATCGAGGAACAACGCAACGGCCTCCTCATCCGCACCATTCATAACTGCGCCCAGGTTTCCTTCTTTTCTGCCAACCGCAAAGGCCAGCTTCAGCAGAGGATAGCGCTCCTCGCTGGCAGGCGTAAAATGAAGTGCAAAGGTCCGCTGAAAGTCAAACGGTTCGGCATTTTTCATTTCCAGACGGGAGGGATACGATAATGCATACTGAATTGGCAGGCGCATGTCTGCTGTTCCCAGCTGTGCCATGATCGCATGGTCACGATACTGCACCATAGAATGGATAATACTCTCGCGATGGATCACCACATCGATTGCATCGTAAGGAATATCAAACAGATAATGTGCTTCGATCACCTCAAAGCCCTTGTTCATCATGGTAGCGGAATCAATGGTAATGCGTCCGCCCATGTCCCAGTTGGGATGCTGCAGGGCCTCCTGTACAGTGACATCCGCAAGCTCAGCACGGCTGCGGTCACGAAAGCTCCCCCCGCTTGCCGTAATAATCAGCTTATCGACCTCTTTCAGCGCATTCCCCTGCAGGCACTGGAAGATTGCGGAATGCTCGGAGTCAATGGGATACAGCGCAACCGGATGCTCTTTTAGGGCACGCTTTACCAGCGGACCCCCGGCAACCAGACTTTCCTTGTTGGCAAGGGCTACCGTCTTGTCATGATCAATGGCTGTCAGTGTCGGTACAAGTCCGCGAAAGCCGACGACAGCATTCACCAGAACATCGTAATCCGGATTTGCGGCAAGCTGCTTCAGTCCGGCATCGCCAAAGCAGAAGGAATGGCTGGGATAGCGTTTCTGCATATCCTCCATATCCGCTTCCTCCGCCACGCAGACTTGACGCACCTTTGGCAGGGCATCCAATATCTCTGCCAGCTTTTTCATATTATAGCCGACACTTAATCCTATGATTTCAAATTCAGAACTATGATGCTTTACCACATCCAGTGTCTGGGTGCCGATACTTCCGCTGGCACCAAGCAGCATTATTTTTTTCATAACATCAACACCACCAGTATCAGATCAAAACAAATAAAATTAAAGACAAGAGAATCCACCCGATCCAGCACACCGCCATGTCCAGGCAGCAGATCGGAAAAATCCTTAATACCGAAGTTGCGCTTAATAGCGCTGAACGCAAGATCACCAATCTGTCCGGTCACCGTCAGAATTGCGGAAGCAATCATCATCTGGAGCGGCGTCATCGTATCGATCATAAACCAGGCAAAGGCAAAGGATAACAGAGCGCCGAAAAGCCACCCGCCAATGGAGCCCTCCCATGTCTTTTTTGGAGAAATACGTACATTCAGCTTATGCTTTCCTAAAAACCGTCCGCAGAAATACGCAGCGGTATCACACGCATAGGTGGCGATGATGATAAACCACACATACATGCGATTGGTTCCGTAAATATGCAGAAAGCAGCGTGCGATTGCAAAGAAGAACATCACATAGGCAATACACAGGAAGCCATCCTTGGCATGAAAGCGATCTGTGAATACCGGTATGGATAAAAAGATAAGTGCTGAGACACCAAGCAAGGCAACATGCAGCCGTTCATCGCTTAAAACCAGTACAAAGACTGCCACAATAGCAAGTGTTTTGATTCCCAGAGGCCATTTTGCATCCTGTTCCTTCAGATTCAGCAGCTCAATGCCGCCTCCAACAATAATAAACGCAATCAGCAGATCAATCAGCCAGCCGCCGTATACCAGTGGCGGGACTACGCAGAGGATGATCAGCAGCGCTGTAATAATCCTGGTCTTCATATTACAGACCTCCAAATCTGCGGTTTCTGTGATTAAATTCATCGATGGCTCTATTCAGCTCCTCCTGTGAGAAATCCGGCCAGGCCACCGGTGTGAATATAAGCTCCGCATAGGCCAGCTGCCAAAGCAGAAAATTGCTGATACGCAGCTCTCCACTCGTGCGGATCATCAAATCCAGCTCCGGCATGTCCGCTGTCATCATATAGCTGCCAAAAGCATCCTCGTCGATTTCCGGGCTCGCCTTCCCCTGCTGTACATCCTGTGCATATCTCTGCGCGGCCAATGTGATTTCACGGCGGGAACCGTAATTGACAGCCAGACAGAGAATCAGCCCCGTGTTCTCCTGCGTCTGCTCAACGGCTGTGGTAATGACACGGCGTGTCTCATCCGGGAAGCGTTCGATTTCCCCGAGAAAGGTTACCTTGATATTATTCTTTTTCAGCTCTGCAAGATAGCGGTTAAAAAAAAGCTTCGGAAGCTTGCACAGATAATCAACCTCATCCTGCGGACGTTTCCAGTTCTCCGTGGAAAACGCATAGCAGGTCAGTGCTTTCACTCCCATCGTATTGCATGCGATGGCGATTTTTCTTATATTTTCCGCGCCCTGCTTATGTCCGGCAGTTCTCGGCAGACCTCGTTTCTTAGCCCAGCGTCCATTTCCATCCATGATGATGGCAATGTGCTGCGGTATGATTCTTGTATCCATAAGGATTCATCCTCCTACAATCATTATCGCGTGTTCATCAGAACAGAATTATTATACCATACTTTCCATGAACTACCATACTTTTACAGCTATACAGCTGAATTTGATTCCCTTTTTTTACATATGGCACAAGAAAAGAGATGCTGCTTGCCAGACATCTCCTGTATGTGTTTAAACCTTCATGATTTCCTTTGCTTTTGTATCCACAGCAGAATCAATGGACTTTCCGATTTTATCCGTCAGCTTCTGGATTTTCTCCTGTGCATCCTTCTTCAGATCCTCTGTCAGCTCTTTATCCTTCTTCACTGCATCATTTGCATCACGACGGATATTACGGATAGCGATTTTTGCTTCCTCTCCCATTTTATGAGCGGATTTCGCCAGCTCCTTACGGCGCTCCTCTGTCAGCGCTGGAACATTCAGACGAATAACTTCTCCATCACTCTGTGGAACCAGACCGGTATCGCTTGTCTGAATCGCACGTTCAATGTCCTTCAGCGTGCCGCGGTCATACGGCTTGATGACAAGCTGACGTCCCTCAACAACCTTAACGGATGCCACCTGATTGATCGGTGTCGGGCTTCCATAATATTCAAACTGCACATGGTCAAGCAGTGATGCGTGTGCTATACCGGTACGAATCGTTTTCAGATCCTCCTCCAGTACGGCTACAGCCTTCTTCATTTTTTCTTCCGCATGATTTAAGATTTCCATAGTATTACTTCCTTTCCTTTGTGATAACGGTTCCTGTAATATCCCCCTGTACAGCCTTCAGGATATTGCCGTGCTCATTCATATTGAACACCACCAGATCGATGTCATTGTCCATGCACATGCTGGTAGCTGTCGTATCCATGACAGCCAGCCCCTCCTGAATCAGGTCCATATACGTAAGCGTGTCATATTTTACTGCATCCGGATTGGTCTTCGGATCCGCGTTGTATACACCGTCCACGCCGTTTTTTGCCATCAGAATCACATCGGCTCCGATTTCGCTCGCACGAAGAGCTGCTGTGGTATCCGTTGAGAAATATGGATTTCCTGTTCCGGCACCGAAAATTACAACACGGCTTTTTTCCAGATGACGGTTTGCACGACGCACAATAAACGGTTCAGCAACCTTCTGCATTTCAATCGCTGTCTGTACACGGGTAGGAACACCTTCCTGCTCCAGCGCACTCTGTACTGCCAGTGCATTGATTACAGTTGCCAGCATCCCCATATAGTCTGCCTGCACACGTTCGATGCCCATGGTTTCCGCCATCTTGCCGCGGATGAAATTTCCCCCGCCGACAACGATTGCCAGATCCACACCAAGCTCATGCACCTGTTTCAGTTCCTTTGCCAGTGAAGCAAGAATTTTGGGATCAAAGGAATTCCCCGGAGAGGACAATGCTTCTCCGCTTAATTTCAGCAATACTCGTTTGTACATAATTACGTCCACCTTTATCATTTTTCGTATGTATGGATTATGAAATCCTTCCGTTCTTATTATAAAGAAAAAGCTTTCAAAAAGGAAGAGGAATGTGCTGTTTTTTTCCATTTTATAAATGTTGTCACAAGCACAGCTTCACTGCTGCCCCAAGCACTCGCACATCCGTCTGCTTCTCTGTATTTGTTTGCGTTGCCTTTCCTTAAAAAAAGGACACAAAGAGTGTCCTATTTACCAAATGCCTGGCTCATTACTTCTTCAGCAAAGTTATCTTCACGTTTTTCGATTCCTTCACCTACTGCGTAACGAATAAAGCTTGCGACAGTGGAAGCATGTTCCTTCAGATACTGTCCTACCTTCTGGTCAGGATTCAGGAAAAATTCCTGTTCAACCAGACAAGCGTCCTTCAGGTTCTTGGAAACCTTTCCTTCGATGATTCCGGCAAGAACCTTTTCCGGTTTGCTGGCCAGCTTCTCATCGTTTTTCACGATTTCAGTCTGTACCTTACGCTCGTGTTCAACAACCTCAACCGGCATGTCATCACGAGAGACATACTGCGGATTCATACTTGCAATCTGCATTGCCATATCCTTAGCGACTTTTTCATCCGCACCCTTTAATACAGCCAGCGCAGAAATCTTTCCGCCCATGTGCATATAGGAAGCAAATACTTCATCGTCCGCCTTTTCAACTACAGCCATACGACGCAGAGAGATTTTTTCTCCAATCGTGGCTGTCGCAGTTGTTACCAGATCCGCAATGGTTTCACCGTTCACCGTGCAAGCCAGTGCAGCATCCAGATCCGCAGGCTTGTTGGCAATCAGTGCATTCTTAACTGTTTCCAGCAGCTCCAGGAACTGTTCGTTCTTTGCAACGAAGTCCGTTTCAGAGTTTACCTCGAAAATAACTCCGGTGTTGCCTTCCACACCAACGCGTGTCAGACCTTCTGCAGCGATACGGTCGTTCTTCTTGGCAGCCTTTGCAATACCCTTTTCACGCAGCCAGTCGATAGACTTTGCGATGTCGCCATCACACTCTGTCAGAGCCTTTTTGCAGTCCATCATTCCTGCGCCTGTTTTTTCACGTAATTCTTTTACTAATGCAGCAGTGATCATGATCTTTCCTCCATTTATATTCTTATGTTTTTCTGATTATTCAGCAGTCTTAGGTGCTTCACTTCTTGCGGAATCGTTATTCGCCGGTCTGCTGTCTGCAGCAGGTCGTACGTTTTCACGTCTCTGGTAAGGAGCCTTTGCATTGCGTCCGTTACGGTTACGGTCATAAGGACGACGGTTACGACGTTCCTCGTTTCTCTGACGACGACGTCTTTCGTTTTCTGCAATCTGCTCTTCCACATTGATGATAACATCCTTCATCGTTACATCGTTTTCGTTCTCATCGATATTGTGAGCAACGCTTAACAGACCACCCTTAGCCTCTACAATAGCATCTGCCATCAGCGTTGTAATCAGTTTTACGGAACGGATTGCATCATCGTTGGAAGCAATCGGGTAATCGACTGTTTCAGGATCACAGTTTGTATCCACCATTGCAAATACAGGGATTCCCAGCTTCTTAGCCTCTGCAACAGCATTGTGTTCTTCTTTTGGATCAATAACGAAGATTGCGTTTGGCAGCTTCTTCATTTCCTTGATTCCGCCCAGGAAGTTTTCCAGACGAGCCTTCTGCTTCTTCACCTGTGCGATTTCTTTCTTAGGGTACAGGTCCAGTGTTCCGTTTGCTTCCATCTCTTCGATCTCAACAAGACGTTTTACACGTTTCTGAATCGTACGGTAGTTTGTTAACAGACCACCCAGCCATCTCTGATTTACAAAGAAGCTTCCGGAGCGAAGTGCTTCCTCAACAACCACAGCCTGTGCCTGTTTCTTCGTACCTACGAACAGTACCTTTCCGCCTTTTTCAGCGATATCTTTCATTGCCGCATATGCAGTGTCCAGCTGTTCCAGAGTTTTCTCCAGATTGATGATGTAAACACCGTTTCTGCTTGCATAGATGTTTGGTTTCATTTTTGGGTTCCATCTGCGCGTCTGATGACCGAAATGTACACCAGATTCCAATAATTTTCTCATTGTTACTACTGACATGATATATCCTCACTTTCCGTTACGCCTCCATCACTTCCACGCGGCAGCAACTTGTCATTGACGCATACACTGCGTCTCGAAGCACGGGCTGCCGAATCCATGATGTGTGTAGTGTGCGTGTTCGCACCGTTGTTTATTATATCACATTCATTGTTCTTTTCAATAGTTTTTTTACTTTTCTTGTGCACGCGGGTGTGCATGCGTGTAGGCCTTCTTCAGCCGCTCCTGTGTCACATGGACATATACCTGCGTTGTCGATAGCGATGCATGTCCCAGCAGCTCCTGTACCACACGCAGGTCGGCACCGTTATCCAAAAGATGCGTCGCAAAGGAATGCCGGAACATATGCGGATGCACATGCACGGAAAGCGAGCAGGTATCAGCGGCCAGCTGCATGCGGTACTGTATGCCGCGCGTGGTCAGCCCCTTCCCCCGCTGATTGATGAACACGATATCGTGTTCCTCCTTCATCCATTGCGGACGCACCTCCTGAAGATAGTGCTCCAGCAACTCTCCTGCCAGCGCATAAAAGGGAACAATGCGCTGCTTGTTTCCCTTACCGTGTATGGTGAGGATGCGATCGTGCAGATCGATATCGTACAACCGAAGGGATGCCGCTTCACTGACCCGCAGACCGCAGGCATACATCAGCTCAAACATCGCACGATCCCGCAATCCGTCCGGCGTATCCAGATCAAAGCTGCTCAAAAAGGTATCCATTTCATCATAAAACAGAAATTCTGGTATCCGTTTGGCGCGCTTCGGTGTCTTAAAATACAGAAACGGATTCTGCGTGATTCCCACATATTCATTCAGATAGCGGTAAAAGGAACGAAGGGAGGACAGCTTGCGGGCGATCGTGGAGTTTTTCATTTCTCCGCTGACCCCGGGCTTCTCACGCAAAGAGGCGATATAGTTCATGACGATGATGCGATCTGCATCCTGCAGCTCCTCAATTCCCTCTTCCTGCAAAAAAGAGATAAACTCGCGTATATCTCTTTGGTAAGCGGCACGCGTATGCACACTGCCGCTGTTGAGGGAATCCATGTATTGGAGAAACCGCGCAAGCAGCTCCTCCATCAGTCAAACTCCTTTTTGTATGTATCGATTACGGATAGCGCCTGATTGGCAAATGCCTCCTTGCGTTCCTTCTTCTTTACCTTTTCCAACAGACGCATAATTCCGAAGTTGGCATTCATCGGCTGAAAATAGCGCTCGCTGGCATGGGTGATGTAGTGCGCCATCGATCCGATGACACACGTATTCGGCAGCTCCACGACTGCTTTCTCACGCATGAGGTTGGCCATGTTCATCCCAGCCAGAAGTCCGCTGGCCGCACTTTCGACATAGCCCTCCACACCGCACAGCTGACCGGCAAAGAACAGATCATCCCGCTGGACATGCTGATAGGTGGGGCGCAGAACCTTCGGTGCACACAGATAGGAGTTGCGGTGCATGACACCATAGCGCACAATGGAAACATTCTCTAAACCGGGAATCATGGACAGCAGACGCTTCTGCTCTCCCCATTTTAAATGCGTCTGAAAGCCGACGATATTATACAGACTTGCCACGGCATTATCCTGACGCAGCTGGACAACCGCATACGGTGTCGTTCCATCCGGACGCTCCAGCCCAACCGGCTTCATCGGTCCAAACAGCAGCGTCTGCCGGCCGCGGCGTGCCATTTCCTCAAACGGCATACAGCCTTCAAAGTAGGTTTCATCCTCAAACTCGTGCAGCTGTGCGGTTTCCGCATGAATCAGCTCCTCGTAAAAGGCATCAAATTCCTCCCTGCTCATCGCACAGTTGATATAGGCAGCCTCTCCCTTATCATAACGGGATTTGATATATGCCTTAGAGAAATCAATGCTGTCCTTTTCAATGATCGGGGCGGCCGCATCATAGAAATGGAAATAATCCGCATGGGTGTATTCCTGTATGGCTTTGCTTAATGCATCGCTTGTCAGCGGACCGCTGGCAATGATGCAGGGACCATCGGGAATCTGTGTTACCTCTTCCTGTACGACCTCAATCAGCGGATGCTGTTTCAGCTGTTCTGTAATACGCCGGGAAAAGGCCTGACGATCCACTGCCAGCGCACTGCCGGCCGGAACCCGTGTGGCCTTCGCACTCTCCATGATGATGGAATCCAGATGCCGCATTTCCTCTTTCAAAATCCCAACCGCATTGTTCAGGGAATCCGAGCGAAGGGAATTGGAGCACACAAGCTCCGCAAAGTTTTCACTGTGGTGTGCCGGTGAGGACGTTTTCGGCCGCATTTCCACAAGCCGTACCGGAATCTTGCGCTTTACCAGCTGCCACGCCGCCTCACAGCCTGCCAGACCGGCTCCGACAACGGTTACCTTATCCATCATGATTCACTGCCTTCTGCCTCTGCTTCCACAGCCTTCTTCACGGATTTCTTCACTGCCTTTTTCACAACCTTCTTGGTCGTTTTTTTGGCGGCTGCCTTTTTCTTCGGTGCTGCCTTATCGTCCCCTTCCGCCTTTTCCTTCTTCGGTTCCTTTTTGATATAGCGGCATTTCGGATAATTGCTGCAGCCGATAAAGGTCGTACCGAAACGGGATTTTCTTCTTACCAGCTCATGACCGCAGTCCGGACACATTTCTCCGGTAGGCTCCGGTTCTTCCTTCGTCTTGTTGCTTTTGATATATTTACATTCCGGGTAATTGCTGCAGGCAAGGAAGGAGCCGTAGCGGCCTTTTTTTGTCACCATCTTGCTTCCGCATTTCGGACAGACCTCCTCCACGGCATTTTCATCCTCATCCTCGCCTTTGGTATAGCGGCATTCCGGAAAGTTGATGCAGGAGATGAATTTACCGAAACGTCCGATGCGATACACCAGATCGTTCCCGCAGTCCGGACATTTTTCTCCGGTGCGCTCCAGCTCCTTCTTTTCCATATTCTCATATGCATTCTGCAGCAGCGGTTCAAATTCATTATAGAAGGTACGAACCTCTTCAATATTGTTTCGCTCTCCTGCCGCAATCTCGTCCAGGTGATGCTCCATATTCGCTGTATAGGATACGTTGATGATGCCGCTGAAGAATTCCTGCAGCTTGGTGTCGGTCAGCTCGCCCTGTTCACTGGGGATGAAGACCTTCGTCTTACTGCCCTCACTTGGGCGCTCCAAAGAGACATAGCCGCGGGCCTGCAGTGTATCAATGATGATTGCATAGGTGGACGGACGTCCGATTCCCTTTTCCTCCAGATCCTTGATCAGGCGGGCCTCACTGTAGCGAAGCGGCGGCTCGGTGAAGTGCTGCTTACCTTCCAGCTCAACATCCTTGAGCGTTTCCTGTTCTTCCATGATTGGCAGCATTTCATCCTTAACGGTTTCATAATCGCTGTAGATTTTCAGATAACCGTCAAAGGTCAAAATGGAGCCGTTGGCACTGAACTCACAGCCATCGGATACGATCTGTACATTGACCACATTGCTTTTGCTTGGCGCCATCAAGGATGCCAGCGTTCTGGCATAAATCAGCTTGTACAGCTTATACTGATCATTTGTCAGATATTCCTTGACTCTTGCCGGCGTATTCAGAATACTCGTCGGACGAATGGCCTCATGCGCATCCTGTGCATTTTCACTGTTTTTCTGACGGGCACGTCCCTTGTAGTCCTTCCCGTAGGTTTCTTCGATATAGCTTTCCGCGTCCTTGACAAACTGATCACTCAGTCGTGTGGAATCGGTACGCATATAGGAAATAAGACCCTCGCTGACTCCTCCCGCAAGCGGAAGTCCCTCATACAGCTTCTGTGCAATCTGCATGGTTTTCTTTGCTCCAAAGCCCAGCTTGGTGCTTGCCTCCTGCTGCAGGGTGGAGGTGATGAACGGCATTCTCGCTTCTTTCTTACGAACCTTCTTTTCAATGCTGCTGACAATGAAGTCATGACAGCAGCGCTCGATGACCGCATTGACCTCCTCCTGCGTTTTCAGGTCAGCCTTCTTGCCGTCAATCTTGTTTAAGGATGCGCTGAACGTCTTTCCATCCTTTTCAATATTGGCAGCCAGTGTCCAGTATTCCTCACTCTTAAACGCACGGATTTCATTTTCCCGTTCGACGATCAGGCGCAGTGCCACCGACTGTACACGTCCTGCGGATTTGCTTTTTATTTTACTCTGCAGCAGCTTGGACAGCTTAAAGCCGATGATGCGATCCAGCATACGTCGTGCCTCCTGGGATTTCACCAGGTCCTGATCAATCGTACGCGGATGCTCAAACGCCTCCACCACTGCATGCTTTGTGATTTCGTTGAAGATGATACGGTTTTCTTCTTCCATATTCAAATCCAGCACATTTGCCAGATGCCAGGCAATCGCCTCTCCCTCACGGTCGGGGTCACTTGCCAGATATACATGATCGCTTTTTTTCGCGAGGTCCTTCAGCTCCTTAACGACTGCGCGTTTGTCACTGCTGACCTTGTAGGTCGGCTCGAAATCATTCTCAACATCGATTCCCAGACCACCCTTGCCACTTGTCGCAAGATCACGTATATGTCCTTTGGATGAAACAACATGATAGTCGCCACCCAGGTATTTTTCTATGGTTTTGGATTTGGAAGGGGATTCCACAATAACCAGATTTTTCATGTTATGCCTCCTAGCAATTAAATATACGTCTCCTATTATTCGCACAAATTCCTGTTTTGTCAAACATTTTTTAAAAAATAAGGCGCAGATCGTCCTCATCCACAAGGATATTTGCGCCCTGTGAGATCAATAGATTGCAGCCGGTTCCGGCCTCATCCAGATAAGCGTGCGGCACACAGTAAACAGGAATATCCAGCTCCAGCGCCTCATTTACCGTCAGCAGCGAACCGCTTCTTCGACAGGCCTCCACAACGATAACGGCCTCACTCAATGCGGCGATAATCCGATTTCGCCATGGAAAGTGGTACGCATAGGGTTTTGTTCCGTTTGGATACTCACTGATAATCAGCTGCTTTTTTCGCATAACAGCATACAGGGACGCATGCTCCTTTGGATATACGACATCCAGACCACAGCCAATTACTGCAATCGTATGCTGATCCAGTGCACTGCGATGCGCCTGTCCATCAATTCCTCGGGCAAGACCCGACACAATGACGAAGCGCTCCTTCATACAGTCAGTAATACGCGCACAGTTTCTTAGACCCGCAGCACTCGCCTGCCGACTGCCGACAATACCGCAGCCCGGTTTCTGAAGCAGTGTCATGTCACCCTCATAAAACAATATCCACGGCGGACAGGCAAGCCTTCGCAGCTTGTCGGGATAGGCCTGATCAGCAATCGTCACATAGCTTCCCTCATACGCCGTCCGCGTCCAGGGCTCCTTCCTGTCCAGCGCAAGCTTCATCTTTTTCCAGTCGCCTTCATAGCGCAGTGCATAGCACAATAGTTGTTCTCTCATAATATCACCTCATATGTATATACGAAATGAACATCAAAAACTCCTAAAAAAAACAGGAATTTTTTCCTGTTTTTCATGATAAATATCTGTGCTAAGGTACTCCGCGTGTTTCATTTAGCCTTTTTTTGGCTTTATGACTTCATCCAGCGCATCCTTCGCCGCATCATCCACCAGAATTTCTCTGGCACTCGTCAGGAAGGAAGCCATATTCTGCATTTCGCTTGGAACCACAATCTTGGTCGCCTTGCCATCCGCCATTTTTTCATAGGTTTCCAGACTTTTCAGACTCAGATATTCCTTCGTCGGATTGGCATCCTTAATCATCTCAATACCACGGGCCTGTGCTTCATAAATACGCTCCATTGCACGCGCCTGTCCTTCTGCTTCCGCAATCATCGCTTCCTTCTTTGCATTAGCACGCAGCACCATAGCCTCCTTTTCACCCTCGGCAGTCAGGATATTGCTTCTTTTTTCACCCTCTGCACGAAGAATGGATTCACGGCGTTCACGCTCTGCACGCATCTGCTTTTCCATCGCTTCCTGAATATCGCGCGGTGGAATGATGTTTTTGACCTCTACACGGTTCACCTTAATGCCCCATGGGTCCGTCGCTTCATCCAGAATCGCACGCATCTTCGTATTGATAATATCACGGGAGGTCAGCGTTTCATCCAGCTCCAGATCACCGATGATATTACGCAGTGTGGTCGCTGTTAAATTTTCAATCGCGGTGATCGGTCCTACAACACCATACGTATACAGCTTTGGATCGGTAATCTGAAAATATACAACCGTGTCAATCTGCATGGTTACATTATCCTTGGTGATAACCGGCTGCGGAGCAAAATCCTTCACAACCTCCTTCAATGTCACCTTATTCGAAACACGATCCACAAAAGGAACCAGAATATGAATTCCTGTGTTCCAAGTTGTATGATAGGCACCCAGTCGTTCAACGACATATGCCTTTGCCTGCGGCACGATACGGATGAGGTAGGCAAACAGCCCAACCAGAATCAGCGCAACTACAACAAGCAGTATAATCTGAAATACACTCATCATCATTACCTTCTTTCTTTTTCTATCTTTCGCTTACTCTTTTTACAAGTAACTTAGCACCTTCAATAGCGACAACCTTGACCTTTGCACCTTCCTCGATGGAATCATCATCCACAGGAACCGCATGCCACATTGTCCCATTCACCTTGACCTCGCCCCATTCATCCTTTGTCACAAGACTGGTTACCTGCGCAATCTCACCGATAAAGCGATCGGCATTGGTAGGCACCGTATTCCCACGCAGATAACGTGAGGCTATCGGACGCACAATCAGCATACTGGCAAGTGAAACAACAACAAAGCATACAATCTGCACCCACAGCGGAAGATTGATCAAAGCCGTCAGCGCTCCGATTACACCTCCCACGGCAAACCATATGGAAATCAATGCAGTAGGTGTCGCCAGTTCAACCAGAACCGCGCCTACGCTAATGGCAATCCAGATCAGTACCATAATCCATTCACCCCTTATCTGCAGCCAGCTCATGGAGATCTGCAATCAGCATATTCTCCGTTTCATCATAGGCCGCGTTGATTTTCAGTCCGTTGATCGGCTGATTGATCATACCGGAAATCTCCTCAATGATCATTTTGTTGCTGATTCTTGCATATCCTTTTCCAACAGACACCTTATGCAGCTGATCCATGGATACCAGATGCAGATCAATTTCCCGTTTTGTAACGGGACGTATTCCCAATTTCAGGCTATCCTTATCCAGTCCGATCATGGCCCAGCGCACATCCTCAAAATAAGAGGCAGCGCTGCTGTTCAAGGTAATGTTATTCGGATACAGTGTCAATACAAGCGTATATACATTGCCTTTTACCCATGTAAACATCCTGCCACCGCCTTTCCTGTTCCTTATCCATAGTATAGTACGGTTTCTCTTATTTTGCAACACATTTTTATACACTTCTTATTTTTCTTATTATTTTTTACAAAATTTAAAAAAAGCAGCCTTCACTGCTTAAATATCCAGCACCAGCTGCCGCATGGCAGCTACCGGACCATAGCTTTCCCGATACAGCCCTGTAATCACACCATAGGTATGAAGTGCCTCTATATGCGCCTTTGTCGGATAGCCCTTGTGACGCGCAAAGCCATATTGCGGATACTGCCGGTCATACGCCTCCATCATACAATCCCGTGTAACCTTGGCCAGAATGCTAGCGGCTGCAATACTGACACTTTTCTGATCCCCCTTAACAAGGGAAATCACATCCAGCTCATTATGAGGAAGCGGCATGGCATCCGTCAAAACACCGTCCGCCTGCGCAAACATATCACTCAAATCCTGCATCGCCTGCTGTGTCGCACGATAAATATTCAATGCATCGATAATCTTCGGCTCGATGATACGTATATGATATTCCAGCGCCTGCGCAACCACCTCATGGAAAAGGGCTCTTCGCTTCTTATCGCTCAGCTTCTTGGAGTCGTAAATTTCCGGATGGGAATACCCGGGTGGAAAGGCAACGGCCGCAACGACAAGAGGTCCGGCAATAGGTCCCCGACCTGCCTCATCAATGCCTACAATGCAGCGCTTTCCCTGCTGCCACCATGCCTGTTCATACTCATTCGCTGTCTGCATGCGGCATCTCCCACGTAATTCTTCCCAGCTTGTCATCCCGCAGCTCCCGCAGGAAGGTTTCAATGGTACGCTTCTCATCCATTTCACCCTTGCGCATAAAGCCGCGCTTTTCTGCAATTCGCTCCAGCATGATATAGGGATCCTCGCACACGGCAATGTCATAGCGCTGCTGCAGCGCCTCTTTGTGGTTCGCAATCAGATACCGCATCGCCCAGGCCGCAATTTCCTCCAGCGGGAGGATTTCATCACGTATCGCTCCCGTGATAGCCAGCAGAACACCGACGGTTTCATCCTCAAATTTCGACCACAGCACCCCCGGAGTATCGAGCAGCTCCAGATTCTGGTTCACCTTCGACCACTGCAGTGCCCTTGTCACACCCGGGCGATCTCCGGTGACAGCCACCTTTTTTTTGGATATCCGGTTGATAAAAGTGGATTTACCGACATTCGGTACGCCGACTACCATTGCGCGGATGGCACGCGGACGGATGCCTCTTCGCTTCATACGCTCGATTTTCGCCTGCATGAGCAGACGGCTTTCTTCCACGATTCCGGGTATGATATTCTCCTTCAGAATATCCAGTGCCACAACGCGTGTGGTTTCATTTTGCAACGCACTGCACCACAGCTTTGTCGCCGCTGCATCCGCCTTATCCTTTTTGGACAGCACGATCAGCCGCGGCTTGTTCTGACACAGCTCCTCAATCATCGGATTCTTGCTGGCGCTTGGAATGCGGGCATCCCGCAGCTCGATCACCATGTCCACCATGTTCAGCTTTTCCTGCATTTCCCGCTTCGCCTTGGTCATGTGACCCGGGAACCATTGAATGCGTATTTTATCATCCGCCATTGCCTACATACCTCGCTTTCGAAAACGGCTGGTAAACAAACACCCCTCTGGCGATGATCTGTTCCCGCTGAAACGGCCCTACAGCATCATTTCTTGAATCCAGAGATTCATTACGGTTATCACCAACCAGCAGATATTCATTCTTCCCCAGCTTTTTTGATGTATAATCCTGTGTAAAATAAAGCTTATTCGCACTTTTTTTCACCTGTTCCACATACTTCTTATCCAGAAACGGTTCCTCCATCGCCTTTCCATCCACGTACAGCACATCCTCACGGTAGCTGATCGTTTCTCCAGGCAACCCGATGACACGCTTGACCCACAAATCATCACTTCGATATTCTCTGGCAACAACCACATCAAAGCGCTTAATTTCACCGACATAGTTTGCTGCCATATTGATGATTACCGACTCACCTTCCACCAGCGTGGGATACATGGAGGTGCCTCTGACTTCCTCCTTGCGTGCCACAAAGACCAGAATGACCATTGCCGCCACTACAGTGATCAGAATCAGTCGGGCAAAGTCAAGGATAGTATATACAATGTCCAGATTGCTTCTGGTTCTTTTGTTTTTGTTCATATCTTATTCCGCCACTCTCATTTTATTAAACGGCAGTACAATGTAAAAATCAACTGCCTTGATATCCCCGCGCTTGAAGGCCCCCATTTCGCGGGAATCCTTGCTTGCATAGCGATTATCCCCCATTAGATAATACTCATCCTCTCCCAGCTGCACCTCATCAAAATCCTCTGTGAATTTATAATTTTCCGTCAGCCGGATACTATCCGCATAATCATTATCAAGATAAGGCTCCTGAATTGCCTCATCATTGATGTATACTGTATCCCCACTGGCGCGAATCCGCTCACCGGGCAGACCAATGACACGCTTCACCCAATAGGTATGCGTTTTCTTCTTATCATAGACAATCACGATATCGCCGCGTTTGATCTCCTGAAAATGACCGGAAAACGCATTGCCAAATCCGAATTCACCCGTTTTCAGTGTCGGATACATGCTGCCGCCCTGCACACGCATCGGCCTTACAAGATAATTGGCTGTCAGATATACCAGCACAAAACAGACAAGGAATATTTTCAGCAATGAAAACAGGTTGGAAAAAATCACGCCTGACAGTGATTCCTGTTCTTCCAGTCTGTGTCTGTCCTTCTCCTGCTTCTGCATCGTACACCCTCCAGCCTAAAATAAAAAGTCGAGCAAGACCCGACTTTTTTTCCAGCTTAACGAACTTCTTTAATACGAGAAGCCTTACCAGAACGTCCGCGTAAGTAGAATAATTTGTTTCTTCTAACCTTACCGTTACGTACAACTTCGATTTTTTCAACAATTGGAGAGTGAATCGGGAATGTTCTTTCTACACCGATCTGGTTAGAGATTTTACGAACAGTGAATACTTCGTTGATTCCTCCACCCTGCTTTGCGATAACCAATCCTTCAAATACCTGAATACGGGATTTGTCACCCTCTTTGATCTTAACGTGTACTCGAACGGTACTACCTGATTTAAAGAATGGGACATCTTTCTTCAATTGTGATTTTGTTACTTCATTTACTAACTGCATGTTCATAATAATGGCGCTCCTTTTCTATTCATCATAACGTAGAGGCTCTTGAATCATACTGTTCAGCGGAACCGCGTGCCATAAAGGCTTATATATGATATCACAGATCTGGGATATTTGTAAATACTTTTTCAGCCATTTTTTTACAGCGGTAAAGAAGAAGTCGTTTTCAGAAAGGTCGGGTCCTTTCTGCTATTATCATACCATTTTCACCAACTAAAAAAAAGGAGAATGCCGAATTTTACAAAGAAAATCCGAACTGCTCTCCTCCATTTTCAGCCTGCGCTATCCAGCGTTTCCAAATAGGCGAGCATTTGCGAAATATCCTCTGCAATCATCGTCCGTTTACTGCGTTCAATCTGCAGATTTTTTCCGGTCATAATATAGGAAGGAAACAAACGGATATCTCCATCCATCCAGATGCTGCTGCGCAGTCTGTAGGTGGAACCGGCAGGAATGCGCGCTGTATGATTACGCCTGGCAATCATGGTATGCACGCGTATCGCAACATCCCCCATCAGCATAATCACACGCAGATTTTCAAACAGCTTCAGCTCTTCCTCCAGAATGACAGAGCTTTCCTGCAGCTGCTGTTTGGTAAAGCCTTCCCTTGGTTTTGGCAGCTTACAGGCATTGGTTACGTAAATCCCCCGCGCAAGCAGATGGGCAGGTTCTGAATCCGAAAAAAACGAGCGAAAAGATGCAGCATATTCACCATCCGTATTCCCATAAAAATCATCTTCATTCCGTAATGGTGCACATTCATTCACCATTACCACACGTATGTGTTCAGGCAGTATCTCTATGTCATTCATAGCCAGCGCCGTATGGGAATACTGCTCCAGATAGCTCTTCATGTTCATTTTAATCTCTCCTTTTTCCCAAAGTATAGCACACCTTCAACGACAGCGTATTGTCATATTCCAAAAAAGGCTAACACAGACTGTATATGGCTGATGAGCTTCATTACGTAATTCCAGCCAGTTTTATACATTTATCTACGACAACTACATTTTACCATCGATATACAAATTTCAGACAAGCCGTCATGAATTACTTATCAATACCGTGTATGATAATACAGCACGTATAGATTCATATTCAGTAACTGCCCATATTTATTCAAACAGATGCCCCTTATGTGATAGCAACCGTTTTGCAGGCTCTACTTATGCTGCAGCAGATAGAAACAAGTATTATTGTAAAAAGGCAAAGGATTCCCTTTTATCCTTCGCCTTGTTCCTTCTCAGCTTTAATTTCATCAAACAGCTTCCATTCTTCTTTTGTAAACTCACGGTTTTCTAATAAATCCGGGCGTTTCTCCATCGTTTTTCTCAACGATTCCTTTAGCCGCCATTTACGGATATTGGCATGATGTCCACTCAGTAAAACATCCGGTACCCGCATCCCCTCGTATTCGATGGGACGGGTATATTGCGGATACTCCAGCAGCCCGTTTTCAAAAGAATCATCACTGTGACTTTCCTCTTTGATAACGTGATCCAGCAGTCGTATGACTGCATCGGAAATCACCAGCGCAGCACCTTCTCCTCCGGTCAGCACAAAATCCCCAAGAGACACCTCCATATCCACGAAGGAACGAATACGCTCGTCAAAGCCCTCATAGTGTCCGCAAAGTATGATCAGATGCTTGATTTCAGAGGCAAAGCGATGCGCCAGCCTTTGATCAAAGCGATTTCCCTGCGGTGTCATCATAATGACAAAGGAATCCTCACTGCGCACCGATTTCAGACAGTCAACGATTGGCTGGCAGGACAGCACCATTCCCTGTCCACCACCGCACGGCGTATCGTCCACATGGTTGTGGCGATCTAACGTAAACGCCCGAAAATCCACCGTTTCAAATTCCACAAGCTGCTGCTCCAGTGCCCGCTTGATTATGGATGTGGAACGAAAGCTGTCAAAAAACTCAGGAAACAGTGTCAGAACTGTTATCTTCATACAAGCCCCTCCATCAGCTCCACCTTCATCACCTTGTTTTTACGATCAAACTCCTTGACAAAGGCTCTGACAAAAGGAATCAGAATATCCTTATCTTTCGTTTTGACACGCAGGATTGCATTGGCTCCGGTTTCTATGATTTCGCTAACTGTCCCCAGTTGTACACCCTCCATATCATAGACCACGGCATCCTGTAATTCGTGAAAGTACGCTTCAAATTCATCCAGCTCCTGCAGCTCCTCTTCCCGTATGGTCAGCATGCTGCCCTTCCAGCCTTCCACCTGATTGATATCATCATAGCCTTCAAATTTGACAAGCAGCTGTCCCTTGCTTTCCCGTACATGCTGTATCTTCAGGTCCAACTGTCCCTGTGCCAGCCGCAGGTGCACATCTGCCCCCTTTTGAAAACGCAGCTGTGGAAAATCCGTAAGCACCTTGACCTTCATTTCACCGCGCAGTCCATGTGTATTCACAAGCATACCGATATTGATTTCTTTCATATGTCCTACCTCCAAAAAAAGGATGCGAAAGGCATCCTAATATGATTCAAACTTGATGGTGACTCTTTTATCCTCTTTCCTTGATGCCACAGACATCATCTGACGAATAGAAGAAGCCATCATGCCGCGACGTCCGATCAGGCGGGCAACATCATCACTGTTGGCATATACATACAACAGTATTTCATTATCCTCCAGTGTCGGCATCATTTTGACAGATACATTGGTCTTATCCTCAACCATCGGCGTTACAAGATCCAACAATACTTTTTCGTAATCGATCATACTCTTTTACTTAGCGTTTTTTTCTTCGTGCAGACGTTTCATAATTCCTTCTTTAGAAAGAATGTTACGAACAGTATCAGAAGGCTGTGCTCCTTCTTTCAGCCACTTTGTAGCCAGTTCTTCGTTCAGCACTACGCTTGCAGGATTTGTTGTTGGGTTATAAGTACCGATGATTTCGATAAAACGTCCATCTCTAGGTGCGCGGGAATCCGCAGCGACAATTCTGTAGAAAGGTTTTCTCTTGGAACCCATTCTCTTTAATCTTAATTTTACAGCCATATAATTTCCTCCTATTGGTTATTTTCTTAGCATTACCTTGATAAGTATACCATAGATTATCCGTCTGTCAAGGTTTTTTACTTGACACCCTTGTTTTTTTTGTGACTATGTTATATTCTTTGAATTTTCTCTGTCAAGATAATTGATAAAAGCGTAGAAGTTAGCAACAGGGACATTCTCTCAACGTTATCAGCAGTCTCTGATGATCCTTTTCTGGTTGCTGAATATTTAATGAACGGCATCTGCATACAGACACTGCTGCCATGCAGTGGCAGCTTTAAAGACACTAAGGATGCATCACTTCTCCTATAAACAGACAACAAGCAGCATGTGCATCAGTTGTCTAATCATCAATTTATTACTCCGCACCCTTTTTGTGCTTTTTTCGAAGGACAACTGCCATAAGAAGTACGGCAAGCGCAACCGCTGACAGCCATAAGGCTTCATTTTGCATATCGGCGGTGCTGACAGCAGCAACTTTCTTTTTTACCGGTTTCTCTGTTTTTTCATGTGTAGAGGATGGTTGCTTCGCGTCTGTAACCGGATGCTCTGGTTGAGTGTTCGGCTGCTTGGGTTCCTCGGGCTGCTCATGTGGCTGCTTCGGCTTTTCTATTGGTTCATTGCCCGCATCCACCTTCTTTTCTGCAACCAGTGCATATAATGAAAACTGATCGGTGGAAAAGGTCATAGTTCCATCCGCATTGGTATGCAATGGGATTTTGGTGATGTTACCGTTATGCAGCCGCACCATATAATAGCTTGTATCCTGTTGTGCTGTTCCCTTAGACAATACAACAGCATAGGAAATCGGCTGTTTCAGCTGCTTAATTTCTCCCAATAAGGCTCCATCATCGCTCACAAGGTGGAAGCTGAAGTCAAAATATTGCAGGGCGGAATGCTGAGCGTCCGTTATATTTGAAAGATACTCCTGTATTATACGCAGATCCGCTGCATCAATTTCCTCTTCTCCAAGCACCTCTGCATTTGCTGTCAGCTGGATAGCTTTTCCTTCATTCATTGCCTGTAAAACGGCAGTTCTAGTTGTTTCATCAAGGACATCCGAAGCAATTTCTCTTCCTTCCGCTATTTCAGAAAGGATATTATCAACTGTACTTTCAATGATATCCTGTGATTTTTCATCCATAATACCTGCTTGACTTGTGCTGGACGGCCTTGATGGATCTAGCGGCTCAATATTCGCTTCCTTGACTTCATAGACAGACACATCACAGGTCGCAGTCACATGATCGATGGTGGCAGTAATGGTGCTGGTTCCATTTGCAACTGCTGAAATACTGCCATCCGCATGCACAACAGCAACATCTTCATTCGAGGATGTCCATATGATTTTCTGTGAATCCGCATCTGCAGGAAGTATCTCCGCTTGCAGCGTATGCGTATCCCCCTTTTTCATCAGCAAGTTTTCTGCATATTGATTTTCTGTACCGGATTCGGCTTTTCAACGGTTACTGTTATGGTTTTCTGTGCATACAGCTTCGTACCGAATCCATACATGGTCACTGTGACCTCTGCATTTCCTTTTTTATCCTTACTGCTCAAGCAGCAGTTGCTGTCAACCTCTACAATACTCTCATCACTGGAGGTCCATTCAATCTTATTATAGTAAATAGATTCCCCTTCCGGCAGCACACTGATTTGCAGCTGCTTCAGCGAGCCGGGCTCCATTACAACGTTATCCACATCAATATCGATGACCTTACCCTCCGCTTCCTGTGTATAAATCACACCTGATTTGGGGTCCGTGATTTTTCCGCTAATCTTTGCCGTCCCACTCTTCTTCGCTACATAATAAGCTGCATCCTGACGTTGTTCGACAGCAATAATACGTTCATCAGCGCTGCTCCACTGTACGGCAGGCTTATCAAAATCCTGATCCAGCATCACTATGGTTGCGCTCAGCATTTTCTCTTTGTCCGTTCCGCTGCTGTAAAGCGTGGAAATAGAAAACCGAAAGTCTCCAATGCTTTGCTGTGTTATTCATATGCTCATCACAAACAGATTTCACAGTGACATTTGCATACGTACCTCCAGAAATCACCTTGTATGGATACACCTCGTTCCAGTAATTCGCCGAAAGATCAATCGCGCCTTTTTTTGAATTACAGCGTGTCGCAAAGCCTGCAGAGCCTGGCAATTCTTTTTCTCTTGCAATATAATTTTGATTCACTTGTACCGGTACTGTCTCCGGGGTACTTCCCTTGGGAAGGTAAATCCCATCTCCCTGGCTTCCCTGTGCACCTGTCCCGGCGATTCCATCCTTATTCCAATTTAAAATATGATTTTCTGTTATTGAAAGCAGTTCTTTCACTGTCATGCTTCCCAGCTGAATTGCAGTGTGATTGACATTTCCTATATAATTTCCGGATATATACATCGCACGAACTGGAAGCGTTGAATATACACCATTTGCCGCATAGCCTTCTTCCCCGATATTATCTATATAGTTGTTTTTTAATTCCACAGTATCGATATACTCATCAGAACCACAATTGATATGTATCGCAGAAATGCTCTTATCTGTGATATTTGTTATCACATTATTCACAATTCTTATTGACCCGCTCGATTTGATTGGAGTACCCCATCCAACGATATTGATTCCCTTGCCATGCAGTGTCAATCCATTGATTTCCAAGGAGTCATCCTCTAAAAGACCGTTTACCTCTATACCACCGGTCAGGATGGTTTCCTCGCTGCTTCTGACACCACCGTTGCTATAGGCACTGACATCAGCACTTGCCCCTTTCAGTATAATCGTCCGAGAAGAAGTATTTGATATTTTCAGCGGCTCGCTATAAGTCCCTGCAGGAATTTGTATTATAGCGTCTTCTCCGGCAGCAACAGCATCTATCGCAGCTTGAATAGTATCATAGTTTTCTTTAGAAGCTTGTTTTACCAATACGATTTTCTTATCAGCAGCATGAATAAATCCCAAATCCTGAACCGAAAGAAACAGAAAGGCTGACAGCATTACTGTCATTGCCAGCTTTACAGCATGAACACATCTTTTCATTACAGTACCTCCCTTTTATTTCACAAGGTATACTGTATGAGACATTCCAATATCTGTGCTTTTTTTAATAAAACAGCTGTACAGACATCAAATTACAGCTATTATTCTAAGGTTTTATGGATGTCTTCAATTGTATACATTATTAAATATTACATTTATATACTACCCTGCTTTTAACGATTTTGCAATCGTTTACATCAATTTCTGTTTGAAACCTTATGTCCGGCTAGTCTTTATCGTGGTGTTCTCAAAGAAACGCCGTACCAGATACGCGGTTTCTTTCCTGTATGATGTAAAAAGCTTCAGCTCTGGCAAGTGCCACACAGGATAGAGATAGCATAATCTTTTCTATTCAGACCTAAGAGAAAAAACAACAGGTGAAAGAAAACAGAGGAATCCGCTTAACAGAAGATTGGATTCCCCTTTTTTTATGAACATTTCAGTCCGCAAGAAATCAGATTTTCTCCCTGACATCCCTTAACGAATCACCCTACAAACAGTTATCCCAGTCCCTCGCTGTAGGCGGCTCTTCTAAATCCTTCTGTATAAAATGATGAACTGCCTGTTCCCTGTCCTTTCAGATTTCCATTGACTTAGCTACTGCTTTTCCAACAGAAACATACACATCCTACAATCGAGCATAAAGCCGCATTGTATCAGATTTTTTCGAATAGCGATATTATGAACATCAATATCCCCTATCAGCTTATGAATATCGTGATGCCAGGCCATGTCCATTGCCTTTTTCAGCAGCACGCTGCCAAGCCGCTTTCCCTGATAATCGGCATGTACCCCAATATATCCGATTCCTCCAACATCATCCAGCAGACGATTTACACTGATAAAGCCTGCAGGTTGCCCTTCAACAAGCAGAATCTGAAATAAAATGTCGCTTTCTTCATCATCCAGCAGCTCCTCCATCTGCTTTTGGACTGCCGGATACAGCCCCATACTGGTATGTTCTCTTTGCAAAAGCAAATCCGGTGTAGTTCTGCTTGCGCTCACCATCAGCTCCAGCAGATTTTCCTTCGTCATCTGCTTTGCCGATACGAACTCATAGGAATGCAAATCCCGTTCAGCAGTCATCACTGTGTAGCTTTCCCTTTTGATTTCTATAGGAAACCAGCGCTTCAGCGCCCGATATACGAGTGTATAATTGATTTTGTCCGAATACAGGTCGATGCGCCATTCTCTGCTTCGATCCAGATGGCCAATAACATCCCTTACAAACTGATCAGCCTCCGTCTGCTCGATCGCCTCCAGTGTCAGATTGCCAATGTAGGAATGCTCATCATAAATAACTGCTCTGGCAACCACCTGCTCCTTACGAATCATCACATAGCATTGCTGCAGAGACAGCTCCTGTCTGCTTAACCCCCGTTTCAGGGAACGATTCTGTTCCTTGCTGCTTGCCGGCATCGCTGTCATAGATGCTGCGTACTGCTCTTTACAAATTTCTGTTTTCATTCTTTTGTCCTTTCCTTTCATAAATTTGCTGCATAGGAAAGAAAAAAGCATCCCAAGGGATGCCCAGAACATGCGCTAGCTATCAACACGGCAGTCTGTATCTTTCCTCAGTTTATACGTTTTGAATGTATTCATACAAACCACCTGCCTTTCTTATTATATACGGTACCTTCAAGGTACAACAGTACTATAGCATATTCCCCTGTATTTTTCCAGATTATTTGTGAAATTCGATCAAATATGTCTGATTGAGCAAAAGCGTGTGATCATCCAGCGGATACGCAAAGAGGACAGCTGTCTCACCATTCAATATCTTTGCATCCAAATGAACCCATCGCTGCTGCGATACAATATAGATATCCAATGCACTGCTCAGCGTACTCTCACTGATATAAAACCCATCATACGGATACAAAATACAGTCCTCTGCCCGCATGTTCTTCGGTAATGGGATCGAATGCTTTTCCTGTGTCCGGATATTCAGCAGCTCCATGGAAGAGCCCCTTGCACGATACAAATAATCACTGACAAAGGGAACAGCGCATTGGTAGTCACTGTATTCTGTCCAGGTATCCTTACGGTAATTATACACAATCGGATAATTTGCTTCGGTCGTAGCATCCACTGCATAGCTTTTGGTCGTAATGATGTGCGTATCGCCAGCCATACACAGCTCATTTCCCAGCAGGTAGCCAGGCAGCCGTTTTGTATCCAGCCTACGGCGTGTATTTTCCACCCTGTCCAGCAGCACCCATTGTGCTTCTGTTTTCTCCTTCGCCCATCCCTGTGCCAATGCATACGTGCGATATAGCAGAAACCGCCCGGAGGCACTGCTTTGTACGGTGTTGGCATAGATATGCATTCCAGATTCCGCTTCTGCATGGTAGGATAAATCTCCAATGGATTGCACGTCTGCTGTTTCCGGATTTACCAGATAGGCATTTTGAAAGGTATCCTGCACATATTCGATCACCAGCATTCCGTCCGCCAGTACACGGAATGACGAATCCGGTATTCCAGTGCCCTCCTCCCCTTTTAGATACAGAGGGAGGCACTCGTTTTTCAGATGAACATATTGTAATTGTACGGTCACGGTGCTGTTTTCCACTGGCAGCTGCAGCTCTAAGCTTTTCTTTGGAACAGCGTCTTCTACGATTCGTCCTTTTTCATATACGGTCAACGTATCTTCCCCCGCAATTTTTTCTTCCGGCAGTTTTACATAATAGCGGCAGTCGGCATCCAGATAGGTGATTCCATTGAGGGCTTGTACAGAAACAGGGTCTTCCTTCACCTGCACCTTCTCCTGTCCATTGCTAAACAGTGATGAAAGCCAATCGCGTACCGTATCACTGCAGGCATATGCAGTACCAAGGGAAAGCAATACCAGCAGAAATAAAACAGCAATCCGCCATATATAGACGCTTTTTTTTCTTTCAGAGGACTCTACCTGATCCATCACCTGTTCTTTCCAGCTTTGCGGGCAGTGTATATCATCAAAGCCCCTGAATTTTTTCTCACGCATCCTCTTCACCTCCCAAAAGACTGCGCAGCTCCTGTTTCCCGCGCCGCATCCAGGACTTCACAGTATTCTCACGCGCGTTCATGAATCTACTGATTTCCCGTATGGAATAGCCTTCATAATAATATAAATACAAAGCATTGCGATGGTTGGGTATCAGCTCCATCAGCTCATACAGCTCATTGCGCTCCTGTACATCCTCCACCTGAGCAAAGGCTTCATCGAGCCGTATATGATGCTTTCTCCAGAATTTCCGATGCTCATCTGCACACGCATGAATCGTTGTTTGAATCAGCCAGGCCTTCACATGCTGAGGATCGTGAAATTCCATTGTCTGTGTATACAGCTTCAAAAAGACAGTTTGAAAGATATCCTTTGCATCCTGCTCGTTTCCCATCCGCAAATATGCAAGACGGGTCACAGTATCCGCAAAGACTTCCATAACTTCTTCAAATGTCATATCCGCATAAGTTCTCATGCCGCACTTCCCTCCTCACAAGGAATTTTATCCCCTCTATTATAAACACGATTATATGAGCAGAAAAGTTGCAGTGAAAAATAATTAGCATCTGTAGGACATAATCAGCCTCCCGCTTGTATGCAGTCATGCTCATGGAAAGACCTATACAGCTGCTTCAGCTTTTCACAAAGAGCTAAAACAGGCTTATTTGCAGGCTGCTGCAAAGGGAAAGCATGCTCTCCACACCAAGGATCAGTTATAGCTGCAAGGAGGAGTATCATGCATTTTGTTCACTTTTTTAAGTTGTAACCGTGATCAAGAAACAAGTCTTAGTCTCCTATCTGAAGATGATTTACTCATGAGAATCATGTGAGACAAAAAGGATCAATATAAGCTTGACCCTTTTCATCATATATATCAATCGACTCCTAAGCTGTAAAAAGCGCGAAAGCCTCTCATCAGGTTTTGCAGCCTGATTATCCGTATCCCTACTGAATAAGCCATGGATTTTCCTCACCGTGCATAAACAGATAGCAGCTCTTCATTGAATGTGTCACCATATCCCGATAGGAATCATCGGTTAAGAAAGCGAGATGCGGTGTTAGCAGTACATTGGGAAAGGAGTTCAATACAGCCATATCATGCTGCTTCAGTATCTTCCCTTTTCTTCGATTGTAATAGATACCGGTTTCTCCCTCGACGACATCCAGTGCAGCTGCACCAACCTTTCCTGATTCTATCGCAGCAATCAACGCCGTATTATCGATCAGAGGACCGCGTGCTGTATTCACGATGATTACACCAGGCTTCATCCGGGCAAAAGCCGCTTCATTGAGCAAATGATAGGTGGCATCGTTTAACGGTACATGCAGCGTGATGATGTCACAGCTCTGATACAGGGTATTCAAATCCACATAGGTCACATATTGCTCCATTTCCTTTCGCGGATGTGGATTATAGGCAAGTATTCGGCAACCAAAGCCGGCAATATGACGAATGAGTGTCTGTCCGATGGCTCCCGTCCCTATCACTCCGAGTGTTTTTCCCTTCAGATTGCTGCCCAATACAGCATCAAAGGAATAATCCTGACTGACCGCACTCTGCAAAATCAGCTTCATTTTACGCAGTGCCATCAGAATCAGCATGATCGTATAGTCCGCCACACTCTCACTCGCATAGGTTGCATTTCCAATATGAATACCAATTTTTCTGGCATAAGCAAGGTCAATGTGATCATAGCCGACAGTACGTGTTGACAGAAAGCGGACACCTACCTCCTGCAATTTCTGCAGCAAAGCAGCATCGATCGGCGTCGAGAGCACACTGATGCATTCATAGCCCTGACAAAGCTGTGCATTTTCCAGTGTCGGCCGCTGCGCACAGGTACCGATTTCCAGCTGCATCGCTTTTGCACAGGCACTGAAATAAGCAGCTTCCTCTTTTCGATAGCCATATACAAACACCTTCATAAACACCCTCCTCACAAAATACGTATTGCATTCATAAAATCTTGATTGGTATTACTGACTGTAATTTCCTTTTGGAATCAGAATCGTTAGCACCCTTTTGAAGCTACGGTTAACTGCACCTTCCTTTTAATAAAAACAAGGCAGTGTATGCCTTGTTATCGTTTTCCTCGTTTTCCGCCCTGACGCATCATCTTATTCATGCTGCGCATGTTTTTCATCGCCCCCATGGCTCCCATGCCGCCCATGTTCGGCATTTTACCGGACTTGGTCATAGCACCCATCTGCTTCATGACCTGCTTCATTTTCTCATATTCATTCAACAGCCGGTTTACATCCGCTACCGTTGTAC
>SKEY01001099.1_pt1 | contig 37169 bp, 29 predicted proteins | sample 4843871 | NCBI WGS metagenome assembly SKEY01 (sample SAMN11008797, study PRJNA524170) | human gut metagenome | biome: Human fecal sample; material: Feces; isolation source: fecal sample from pouch patient p36 | host: Homo sapiens | place: Israel: Tel-Aviv | collected 2016-12-04 | reverse complement strand
GCTCTACTACGCTGATTTCATCAGCTTTTACAGCCCTACTCAACTGTGCGGAGGTGGGACGACGAAATCGAATTCTAACGAATTACCGATTTCTGTCCCACTCTCTTTTTAGTTGTCTTTTTTTGCTTCTTTTTGTTTTGCATGTTTTTCGTAGGCCTTCAGCTGGCGATCGAGTTCTTTTTTGATGGCTGGTTCTGGGGCGTATTTTTCTTCCCAATCATCTGGCTTCAGAATTTTGTGGGTTACTGGATCAAAGTGCGCCTTTCCATCTGGGAAAATCTTGCCCATATTGGCCCGGTGAACAATCTCAAAGACCTCTTCAGGATCGACCCCCATTAGTACAAAGCTACCATAAGTCAGATAGAGGGTATCAATTAAGGCATCAACCTGCCCTACCATGGAGATCTCAGCTGGATGCTTGCTCCGAACCTTATCTGCAGCCTTATCCAAAGCTTCGTGAAGAGCTGCTACCGAGCGGTCAAATTCTTCCTCACTTGTGCTAGCTGCTCGGACAAATTCTACCAACTCCTCTTGCTTGAACATGGTTCGATAAAGGGCGTCTTGAGGCTGCCAAACAACTGGTTTCTCCTGGGTTTCCCCATCCATCACACCATGGAAGGTTTTGACCTTATTGAAGTGATCATCCTTAGAAAGAAAGAGTTCTTTCTCTGAGAGAATACCAAAGTGTTGCAGGGCCTTTTGGATGCCATCCTTGCCATTACTAGTCGTGGTATGCTTAGCAATTGCCTTGACACTGGTCGTCCCATTTCCCATCGCAATAGACAAGCCAACACCTGACAGCATCTCTAAGTCATTATCCGAATCTCCAAAAGCCATCACTTCATCGATGTCAAAGCCAAATTCTTGACCAACGATGCGGATCCCTTCTAACTTGGAAATCCCTGGGTTGAGGACATCTGCTGCAAAAGGACTAGACCGTGTGAATTTCAGATGTGGAAACTCTTTTTCAATTTTTGCAGTCTCTTCTGGACTCGATAAGATCAACACTTGGTAGATTGGTTCTTGCGCTAGTGCATAGAGGGTGTCCTGATCTTGTGGGACGACCTTGCTGACCACTTTGTTAAATCCTCGACTGACTGTACGGGCCATTTTGCGAGGCACAAAGCGACTGGACCAGGTTGAAATAGGACTCATCCCAAAACTCATGATCCGAGAACCAAATACCCCATCCTTGGTACCGAGAGCAATTTCCTTGCGGTGTTCTCGAGCATAGTCAATTAGTTGGTGCAGACTCTTTTTATCAATTGGGCTGGTATACAGTACGCGGTCCTTGGTCAAAATATACTGACCATTATAGGTCACTGCAAAATCAAAGCCATAGCGTTCCATAAACGGTTTGACAAAGGCCGGTCCCCTCCCTGTCGCAAGACCTACATAGATCCCTTCTTCCTTTAAAGACTGAATGGCTTTTTCTGTTGATTTTAGGACCGCTCGACTATCATTGACCAAGGTTCCATCGATATCAAAAAAGACTGCTTTTATTTCCATGTCTACTGTTTCTTTCTTTTTATGATAAAATAAATTATATCACATATTCCAAGGAGCTTCACATGTTTAAGAAAATTTTAGCACTACATACCGGAGGGACCATCTCGATGGCTGCAGATGACTCTGGAGCAGTGATTACCAATGAAGTCAATCCCATGACCCAAATTGCATCACCAATTGAAGGGATCGAGGTTGTTTCGGAGGATATTTTCAATCTACCAAGCCCTCAAATGACACCACGTCATATGTTAGCCTTGTATCAAAAAATCAAAGAGGAAGCCCACAACTACGATGGCATCGTTATTACCCATGGGACAGATACGCTGGAAGAAACGGCTTATTTCTTGGATACCATGGAGTTACCAGAGATCGCTGTGGTCATTACAGGAGCTATGCGAAGCTCTAACGAACTTGGAAGCGATGGCGTCTATAATTTTCTGACAGCCCTTCGAGTGGCTGCCGATCCAAAAGCACGTGATAAAGGCGTCTTAGTCGTCATGAACGATGAAATTCATGCGGCTAAGTACGTCACCAAAACCCACACCACCAATGTTAGTACCTTCCAGACTCCAACCCACGGCCCACTGGGTTTGGTCATGAAAAAAGAGATCCTCTTCTTTAAAACAGCCGAGCCAAGGGTACGCTTTAATCTCGATACCATCGATGGTTTCGTTCCAATCATTGCTACTTATGCAGGGATGAAAACCGATCTGCTGGATATGTTGGACCTTTCAAAGCTCGACGGCCTCATTATCCAAGCCTTTGGAGCTGGAAACATCCCTAAAGAAACTGCCCTCAAACTCCAAGAGTTTATGGATGCCGGTCTTCCAATCGCTTTAGTATCCCGCTGCTTCAACGGGATCGCAGAACCCGTCTATGCCTACGAAGGAGGGGGCGTCCAACTCCATCAATCAGGTGTCTTTTTCATCAAAGAATTAAATGCTCCCAAAGCGCGCATCAAACTCCTCATCGCCCTCAATGCCGGCCTAAAAGGACAAGAACTCAAAGACTATATCGAAGGGTAAACTAAGATACAAAGCCCGTAAAATGCCAAGTGAAAATAGGAAATTGTCGCCGAGAGCGAAGCTCACAAGAGAATTTATCTTTTTCACACAGCATTTAGGGCGTGTTCAATTCGTGTAACGGCAAGCACTATGGTGCCTTGCCGACACGACTCACTAACTCCTCAGGTGGATGGTATCGATCCACCTTCGTCCTGTCGCATTTCATCAAGATACAAAGGGCGTAAAATGCCATCTTAAAGGGAGTAGAGTGGAATCCAAAGAATTTCCACTCTACTCCCTTTTTATACTCTAGTCTAAATGTTCTTTCTTTTCTAAGTAAAGCGAGAGCAGATGCCAATCGGAGTGTTCACGCCAATCTGGCGTGGCTACAATCTGGCTGGCAACTTTCCTTGCTTCTTCCAGAATGGGATAATCTTCTACCAAATCCGCCACTTGAAATTCTGGAATCCCAGATTGACGGGTTCCAAAGATTTCACCTGAACCCCGCATTTTCAAATCTTCTTCCGCCAGCACAAAGCCATTGGTCGTCTCTGTCATGATTTTCATGCGCTGCTTGCCACTATCTGTCTTAGGATTGGCTACTAGAATAGCATAGGATTGCTTGTTTCCCCGCCCAACCCGGCCTCGTAGCTGGTGAAGCTGGCTAAGACCAAACCGATCTGCATCCATAATGACCATAACGGTTGCATTGGGTACGTTGACTCCTACTTCAATAACGGTCGTAGACACCAAAACATCGACTTGGTGCTCTTTAAAGGCCTGCATGATGGCATCTTTTTCTTCACTTTTCATCTTCCCATGAAGAAGAGAAACACGTGCCCGCTGCCCAAAGAAGGCCTCTAACTCTTCTTGGAGAGCAAGGGCGTTTTTCAAATCTAGCGCCTCTGACTCCTCAATCAAGGGAGAAATAAAGTAGGCTTGAGAACCTTTGCCAAGTTCTTTGACTAACCAGTCGAGGACCACTTCTAACTGCTCATGCTTGACCCAACGTGTGATGATTTCCTTGCGTCCCGCAGGCATCTGGTCAATGATGGACACATCCATATCTCCAAAGGCTGTAATAGCCAAGGTCCGGGGAATAGGGGTAGCCGTCATCATCAGGACGTCTGGATTTTGTCCTTTTTCTCGAAGAATACGGCGCTGGGAAACCCCAAAACGGTGCTGCTCATCAATAATGACCAAGCCTAGATCTTGGTAGTGAACTCCCTCTTGAATCAAGGCATGTGTCCCCACAATCAGTTGAGCTGTTCCTGATGCGATCTCTTCTAAGACTTCTCGTTTCTCAGCCGCCTTTAATCCTCCTGTTAGAAGGGCAATTGGTAAGTCCGGAAAAAGATTTTGCAAGCTTTCCTTGTGCTGCTCTGCCAAAATCTCCGTTGGAACCATCAAGGCTGCTTGCTTCCCAGCGCTTAAGGCTGCATACATGGCAAGACCGGCCACGACTGTCTTCCCGCTTCCCACATCCCCTTGTAAGAGGCGGTTCATATGATAAGGAGAGGCCATATCTGTCAAGATTTCATTCAGGCTGTTTTCTTGAGCTTGCGTTAGCTCAAAAGGAAGCTGTTTTTTTCGTTCTGCTAATTTTTCTGGATCCCAGGCCAAGGAAATCCCTTGGCTGGCATCGTGGTTTTCTTCCTTTAACACTTGGAGTTGCAGCTGGAAAAAGAGGAGCTCTTCAAATTTTACCCGGCGAAGAGCTTGCTTGTACTCTGCCAGATCCTTAGGAAAATGCATAGCTTGCACTGCTTGGGAACGAGACATGAGTTGATAACGCTCTCGTAAGATTTGGGGCACATTCTCTTCTAAAAGCTGGTCCAAGCCCTGGTCGAACGCTATTTTGATCAATTTCACCAGGCTGTTTTGGCTGACTCCTTGCGTCACTCGATAGACCGGCTGCAAATCATCTTCCACTTGAGCCAGGAGTTTCATCCCTGTCAAACTGCCTTTAGCCTTGTCCCATTTCCCAAAAATCGCCACTGTCTGCTGGACCTCAATTTTGTCTGCTAGATAGGGTTGGTTGAAAAAATTAACCGCAATGACCTGGTCTCCCTGTTTGATGGAAAAACGCAAGCGATTTCGTTTGTAGCCATAATATTGGACATTGGCTGGTGTTGCTACCAGCCCAGAGATGACAGCTTTTTCACCATCTTCCAACTCTAAAACATTGCGCGTTTTGAAGTCTTCATAGCGAAAGGGAAAATACAAGAGCAGATCTTCTAAGGTTTCAATCCCTAACTTTTTAAATTTTTCCGCCGATTTTGGACCGACTCCAGGCAGTACGGATAAGGGTTGATGTAGATTCATTTCTCCTCCTTTCTTTTATAAAAAAGCAGGTCCATCCGGGAAAATCCCACCTGCTTCTTCTTATTCTTCACCTGTATAGTCACGAGGAATCCGATCACTCAAGAGACAGACCACTTCATAATTAATGGTACCACGGTAATCTGCAACCTCTGTTGCCGTGATTTCTTTTTCGCCCTCTCGTCCAATCAGGGTAACCTTGGTCCCCAGAGGCAATTCTTCAGGAAGGCGAACCGTTATCTGGTCCATCGAAACGCGACCAACAATGGGGCAAAACTCACCCTTGATCAGCACATGAAAGTTTTGCATTTCTCGGATCCAACCATCCGCATAGCCAATAGGAATCGTCCCGATCCATTGGGGTTCTTCTGTCGTATAGGTTGCCCCGTAGCCAATATCTTGACCAGCTTCCAACTGTTTCACATGAACTAATTCGCTCACCAAACTCAAAGCTGGCTTAATTTCATATGGCAAGGCTAACACAGATCCGCTCGGATTCAAGCCATACATGACATCTCCCAAGCGTACAGCTGTGAAAATCGTATCCGCATGCCACAAAGAAGTGGCTGAATTACTCGCATGGACAATAGGAGGAAGGATTTCAAGAGCAGCCAATACTTCTTTGAAAAACTGGTATTGCGCTTGAAATTTTCGATCATCTGCCTCATCTGCTGTTGCAAAATGAGTAAAGATCCCTTCAATTTCAGCTCCAGCTGCTAAGAGGAGGCGTTCAGCCTCTTTGATCTCTTCGATCCTTCGGAATCCAATCCGCCCCATTCCTGAATCCACCTTGATATGGACCTTCAATCCTGAAAGATTTGCTTCTTGTCCAAGCAATTGATCCAACCAAGCAAGACTCGCCACCGTTAAGCGGATGTCATGCTCTTTGGCTAGATTCACTGTTTCACTTGGCACAACTCCCAAAATCAAAATAGGGTGTTGCAAGCCTTCTTCACGGATTTCGAGGGCTTCATCCATATTGGAAACACAAAAACCATCTACCTGAGGCGCCAATTTTTTGGTCACCGCAACGACCCCATGACCATAGGCGTTGGCCTTGACGACTGCATATTTCAAGGCTTGACTCGGAATATGGTCACTGACTTGTTGCACATTAAAGGCAATGGCATCCAAATCGACTCTAGCAACAGTTGGTCTATGTTTACTTGCTTTCATTTTCTTCCTCCAAAATGACACTGGTCGACACTAGGTCTCCCTTATGACTGATCGAAATCCATACCTTCCCAGAAAAAGGAGACTTGGAAAAATAGGGAGCTCCGTGGGCATCATTTAAAATTTCTAACTCTTGAAAACCAACCGGTCCAATCCCTGTTCCCATTGCCTTCGAAAAGGCTTCTTTGGCGGACCATCGGCCCGTTAAATATTCCATTTTCCGTTTTCCAGACAATTCCTCAAAGCGCTCTCGCTCAGCCTCAGTTAAGACTTTTTCAGCGAATCGACTATTCTTCTGATAGGCTTTTTCAATCGCAGCGATCGATTCGATATCGATGCCATGTCCTTTGATCATCTTGTTTTATCCTTATTTATCGTTTCAGTATCGTTTTACTGACAAAAGAGAAGGGGCTAAAGAATCACTCCTTCCGCCCCTGCCTTTTACTTATTCATCGTTGCAATTTCTTTGACCAAGGCCTGTGTTTTTTCCCAACCCAGGCAAGGGTCTGTGATGGATTGACCATAAACCACTGGTTCATTTTGACGACCATCTTCTAGATAGGATTCAATCATGAAACCACGAACTAAAATTGCCAAATCCTTGTTCCAAGCACGGTTCATCATGGTTTCTCTCACGATGCGTACTTGCTCTTCGAATTGTTTACCAGAATTGTCATGGTTGGTATCCACCAGGATGAAGGGATGTTGCAAGCCCATTTCGCTATAGCGTTTTGCTGCCGCTAGCAAATCTTCATAATGGTAGTTTGGAATATTCTTACCACTTGCATCCAAGCCCCCACGAAGGATCGCATGGGCTAAAGGATTTCCTGATGTTTCCACTGCTTGGGCATTGAACAAAAAGTTTTGGGGATGTTGGGCTGCATAAATCGCATTGAACATGACAGAAAGATTTCCAGAGGTTGGATTCTTCATGCCTGTCGGAGCAGAGATCCCACTAGATACAAAGCGGTGCTCCTGGTCTTCAACTGAACGAGCTCCAATGGCATGATAAGAAATTAAATCCTCAACATAAGGAAGACTTGCTGGATAAAGCAACTCATCCGCAGTTGTCAAACCAGTCTCGGTAATCACACGGTAGTGGAGATGTCGGACTGCTTTCAAACCATCCACAAAGCTTGGTGCTGCATGTGTATCTGGTTGGTGCATCAAGCCTTTATAGCCATCCCCATTGGTCCGAGGTTTAGCCGTATAGACCCGCATCACAATGAAAATTTGATCTTTCACTTGCTCTTGCAAGTCTGCCAAACGACGGGCATACTCCATCACAGCTTCTTCATTATCAGAAGAGCAAGGCCCGATCACAAGAAGGATCCGTTGGTCTTCTCCTTTGATAATAGCTTCCAATTCTCGATCACGCGCTTCTTTGCGCTCCAAGGCTGGACCTTCCAAGCGGTAAAGCGAAGTGATCTCTTGCTCATCAATCTTATTGCTCTTCGTAATGAATACCATACGGCCTCCTTATGCTACCTAGACCCATCCTCTTTCTATTTCAGAGGAGCTCTTAAAATTTACGTCCGTGACAGTTTTTGAATTTCTTACCTGAACCACAAGGGCATAAATCGTTGCGTTTCACTTGTGACAAGTCAATATCTGCTGGAATATCTTGTTGTTGCGCTGCAATGTTGCGAGTCGCAGTTGTTGAAATACTGTGTTCCGTACGTGGACGTTCTTGTTCGTGAATTTGGGCTTTCATCATGAGACGAGTCACATCAAATTCAATCGATCCGATCATATCGTTAAACATACGGAAACTTTCTGATTGGTATTCTACCACTGGGTTATTTTGCGCATACCCACGGAGTCCAACCGCATTTCGCAATTGATCCAAAGCATCGATATGGTCCGTCCACTTGCTGTCCACCACACGAAGGATCAAGACTTTTTGGAATTCTTGCACAGACTCTTCGTCACGCAATTTCGCTACTTGGCTAGCATAGATTTCTTCTGCACGTGCATACAAGTAATCGATAACTTCCTTGTCAGATTTTCCTTCAATATCGCTTGCAGAAATCGTATCTTCCGGAACCAAATTGTATTTGGCAAAGTTCAGAATCGCTTCAACGCGTTCTTCCTTACTTGAGTGGCTGGCTCCTTCAACAATCCGTTTGATGGTCCGTTTGATCATGGCCTTGATTTCAGGTGCCAAGTCACGGTTAGCTGTGATAACATCATAGCGTTCAGCGTAGATAATTTCCCGTTGTTCCCGCATCACGTCATCGTATTGAAGGACTTGTTTACGGGTATCGTAGTTGTTTCCTTCAACCCGTTTTTGAGCACCCTCTACCTGACGGGTGAACATGTTTGAACGAATCACCGATTCTTCTTCGCTCAACTTGAAACGATCAAGCACTGCTTTGATCCGTTCAGAACCGAAACGACGCATCAATTCATCTTCAAGAGACAAGTAGAATTGAGATTCACCTGGATCCCCTTGACGTCCTGAACGTCCACGAAGCTGGTTATCGATCCGACGGCTTTCGTGACGTTCTGTCCCGATGACACACAGTCCACCGAGTTCGCGAACACCTTCACCAAGCTTGATATCGGTACCACGTCCGGCCATGTTGGTCGCGATGGTAACAGCACCACGTTGACCAGCGTTCATGATGATTTGCGCTTCTTTGTAGTGGTTTTTCGCATTCAAAACTTCGTGAGGGACACCTGCTTGAACCAACAATTGAGAAAGGTAATCACTGGTTTCAACGGCAACGGTACCTACTAGGACTGGTTGACCTTTTTCATGACGAGATTTCACATCTTCCACAACAGCCTTGAATTTTGATTTCAAGCTTGGGTAGAGAAGGTCTGGATGGTCAATACGGGCAATCGGACGGTTGGTTGGAATTGGAATCACGCGAATGTTATAAATTTCACGGAATTCTTCTTCTTCAGTTTTCCCTGTCCCTGTCATCCCTGATAACTTCTTGTACATACGGAAGAGGTTTTGGTAAGTAATGGATGCAGATGTTTTGGTTTCTTCTTGAACTGGAACACCTTCTTTAGCTTCGATCGCTTGGTGAAGACCATCAGAATAACGGCGACCTTCCATGGTCCGACCAGTAAATTGGTCGACGATCAAGATTTCTTGATCTTCGCTAACCACATAGTCGATATCCAAGATCATGATGTAGTTGGCACGAAGGGCGTTGTCGATAAAGTGAGTCAAAGCTACGTTTTCAATATCATACAAGTTTTCAAGATTAAAGTAGCTTTCCGCCTTATCGATTCCTGAATCAGACAAACCGATGGTTTTAGATGGGACATCGATAATGTAATCGTCCTCTGTCAAGGTCTTCACATAAGCATCCGCCATGTGATAGAGCTGGCTCGTATCAGAAGCTGTCTGACCAGAAACGATCAACGGAGTACGCGCTTCGTCAATCAAGATGGAGTCTACCTCATCGACCAAGGCATAGTTCAATGGACGTTGAACCATGTTTTCTGCACGCACAACCATGTTGTCACGCAAGTAGTCAAAACCAATCTCTGAGTTGGTTGAGTAAGTGATATCACAGAGGTAAGCTTCTTTTTTCTCAGCTGGAGATTTTGCTGCAAGGTTGATCCCTACTGAAAGGCCAAGCCATGAGTAAAGTTCTCCCATCTCTGTTGCATCCCGCTCTGTCAAGTATTCATTGACGGTAACAACGTGCACCCCTTTACCAGACAAGGCATTCAAGTACACCGGCATGGTTGCTGTTAGGGTTTTTCCTTCCCCTGTACGCATCTCTGGAACGTCACCATGGTGAAGGACGATTCCCCCCATGACCTGAACCTTGTATGGGAACAAACCAAGAACCCGTTTTGCAGCTTCACGAACAACTGCAAAAGCCTCGTACAAGAGATCATCCAAAGACTCACCATCTTGGTAACGTTGCTTAAACTCAACTGTTTTCGCTTTTAATTCGTCATCCGTCAAAGCTGCCATTTGGTCTTCATAAGAAAAGACCTTATCAGCCATTTTTTCAAGGCGTTTGATTTCGCCTCGATCATTTTCAATAATTGTTTTTAATAAATTTGCCATTTTTTTCCTTACTTTGAATTTTTCAAAATCTAAAATGTTCTTTTTATTCTAGCATTTTTTAAACATTTTTTCAAGATCAAGGCTGTATCTTACAAGACTTTCGAGTGGTTTTTTTCGTGTAAGAAAATCCAAAAAGATGCCTGCTCAAGCAGACATCTTTTCTTTAGGCGATCGTTATTCAGACAAATGGTAAGAATAGCTTGCCACAACCACTTCTTCATGCCAACGAAGTGCATACTTCAATTTCAAACTCATTTGGTTGTGGAGAATATTTTGCCAATGTTTTTTAGGGATAAATTGAGGGACTAGGACTGTAACGGTGTTGCCTTTTTCCTTGGCCTCCTCAGCCACTTTTGAGACAAATTCAACTGTTGGCTGGATAATATCCCGGTAACTGGTCATGACATTTTCAAAGCGAATATGAGGGAAATAGTGCTTAAATTCTTCTGCTACCTCAGCGTCTTTAACCTTGGTTTCTTCCGTTGAGACGTGCATAGCTATAACATCGTTTCCTAGGCTATTTGCATAACTCATAGCTCCCACACTTACCTGAGTGACATTCCCAACAAGGACAATCACGGTATTGCCCGCATAACTTGTCTTTTCGATCTTACCTCCCAAGCGCAATTGAGCCGCAACTTTATCATAGTGATTACGGATACTCAAGAACATCCAAAGCAAGAGACCAATAATAGGGAAGAAGGGCCAGATCTCACGCAAACGGAATAATAAGAGGATCAAGACAATTCCATAACAGATGGCTGCCCCCAGGATATTGGCAAGCGAATACTTAAGAAATCCTTTTTGATATTGGCGTTTCCAGTGGATCACCATCCCTGTTTGAGAAAGGGCAAAAGGAATGAAGACCCCAATGGTATAAAGCGGAATCAAGCTTTCTGTTTGTCCATCAAAAATCAAGAGCAAGACGATGGCACCAATCGCCAAGGTCAAAATCCCATTAGAATAGCCCAGACGATCCCCTTTTTCCATATACATGTGTGGCATGTATTTATTTTTAGCCATGTTAAAGGCCAACATTGGAAAGGCGGAGAAACCGGTATTAGCCGCAACTGCCAAGATCAAGGCTGTTGATAATTGGAAGATGTAAAAGAAGGCTTGTCCAACTGGGGAATTCCCTAAGATGGCTTGGGCCATTTGGGCTAGAGTTGTTACCCCTTTAGCCGGAACGACACCCACCCAGTAATTGAGGAAGGTAATCCCTGCAAACATGATCCCCAAAATCAAAGCCATAATGGTCAAGGTAGAAGCTGCATTCTTTGCTTTTGGTTTCTTAAAGAAAGGAACCGAATTGGAGATGGCTTCAACCCCTGTTAGGGAAGCGGATCCACTCGTAAAGGCCCGCAATAAGAGAATAATACTAACCCCTGAAATGGTTTGACCCACATGAGCAGTTGCGTTATAGGCCAAGTGACCCGTCAAGATTTGGATCACACCATAGCCGATCAAGGCAATGGTACTGACAATGAAAAGGTATACCGGAATCATCAATGATGTCGCTGATTCACGTAGCCCCCGAAGGTTCATCAGCATCAAAATCAAGACCAACAAAATGGAAATGTGAAGATTATAAGGATGAAGAGATGGAATCGCTGACGTGATGGCATCTGCACCGGAAGACACAGATACTGCTACTGTCAGCATGTAGTCGACTAAGAGACTACCACCAGCGATCAAACCCGCTTTGGGAGACAAGTTCTCCGTAGTCACCATATAGGCCCCTCCCCCTTGAGGGTAGGCATGAATGACTTGGCGATAAGAAATCGTTAAACTAGCTAGGAGAACCAGGACCACAATCCCAATTGGAATGGACCACCAAATAGCTCCTGCTGATACGGTCATCAAGACCAAGATAACTTGCTCTGGACCATAGGCAATAGAAGAAAGTGCGTCACTAGAGAGCATGGCCAAAGCCTGCATTTTCCCTAGCAATCCGCCTTCACCTTCTGCACCAGATTTCAACGGACGGCCAATAAACCATTTTTTCAATGTTGAAAACATAAAAAACTCCTTGAAAAAAGATCATGAGGCCGGGAATTCCCTGCCTCTTTTTCATAAAACTGGGGTTATTCTACTCTTTTTTTTCAAGACTGTCAACTGAAATTGTGAAATCTTCGTAAAGTTTTCATTGTGTTCATTTATCCAACCTCTCTTAGATCAGCCAGCTTCTTTTCAAATTGATCCAAGCAAAAAACGAGGCTAGGACAAAAATCCTAGCCTCTCAATTATTTTTGGATTGTCGAGCAAGACGCAGTGGTTGAGTGGGCTCTACTGCGCTGATTTCATCAGCTTTTACAGTCCTACTCAACTGTGCGGAGGTAGGACGACGAAATCGAATTCTAACGAATTACCGATTTCTGTCCCACTCTCTCTTTTTTATTTGGGTTGATGTGCCACATAGTGGGCAATGACATCCGAAGTGTACTGGGCTGTGCCAGCTCCAAACTTGTCGATGTTTTCCTTGAATTCTGGGTTATAGACATAGCCTTTGCCGATATGGCCAAAAACCTCTATAGAGCAGTCAAATCCATACGTTCGAATTGCTTCTAAAAGTTTAGCTGCCTGATTTTGATTTTCATTTGCGGATACGGATAGACCATCTTTGAGATTTTGCGCCAAAGTTTGAAAAACTTGGTTGAAGGCTTCCGTAGCCTCATCTTCACGCCCCTTTTGGCGCTCAAGCGCTTGGTCCATGACTTCTTGACCGTACTTCTCTACCGCCTCTTGCTGGTATTTTTGAGTATCTTGATAGCTAAATCCAGTGAATTTTTCCTCAATGGTCATTTTTCTTTCTCCTTTTTGTTCTTGAATGGTTTTTTGCAAGGTAGAAATCAAGGTATCCAGACGTTGTCTTTCTTGAGTCAAATAGTCCAACTGTTTGGTCAAATGGGGCAATAAGTTAGCTTTTTCTTCAGCTAAGAGTTCTGCTATTTGGTCTAAGGAAAATCCTAGATACTTGTAGTAGAGAATCACCTGTAATCGTTCTAAATCTTCTTGACTGTATGTCCGATAACCATTTTCAGATTTCACAGGAACGAGAAGTCCTATCTTGTCATAGTGGTGCAAGGTCTTGACAGAGACACCCGACAGCTCTGCAGCTTCTTTGATATGGTACATGATTTCCTCCTTGTACTCAATGAAAATCAAAGAGCAAACTAGGAAGCTAGCCGCAGGTTGCTCAAAGCACTGCTTTGAGGTTGTAGATAGAACTGACGAAGTCAGTAACATATATACGGTAAGGCGACGCTGACGTGGTTTGAATTTGATTTTCGAAGAGTATTACAAGGATAGTATAACCCCTCCCCTTAGGTCAGAGTCAAGGCTTAACATAAAAAAAGTTTTCAGATAAAAAAGGCTTGAGTTGTTTCACAACTTTTAACTCAAACCCTTTCTTTTTTATGGATGACTCACGATCAATTCTAAACCTTGCCCTTCCAAAGTCCAAGATTCAACATCGCTCGGTAAGATAAAGTGACTTCCTTTTCGAATAGGATAATCCTTTCCATCTACCGTCAATTTTCCTTCTCCGGCTAAGACGCTTAACAAGCTGTAATCAGCAGTCTTTTCAAAATCAGCTTTTCCAGTCAGTTCCCACTTATAAACGGTGAAGAAGTCACTTGCAACCAAGGTGGTCATTCGAAGATCATCGACAACAACTGTATCTGGATGACTATTTGCCGGCTCACCGATGTTTAACACATCAATCGATTTTTCCAAGTGAAGCTCCCGCAAGTTTCCTTGAGCATCCTTGCGGTCAAAATCATAAACCCGGTAGGTGGTGTCACTCGACTGTTGGGTTTCAAGAATCAAAATTCCAGAACCAATGGCGTGCATGGTCCCGCTTGGCACATAGAAGAAATCTCCAGCCTTGACAGGAACCTTTGTCAGCAAGGCATCCCAGTTCTTGTCCTCAATTTGCTGACGGAGTTCTTCTTTTGACTTGGCATTGTGTCCATAGATAATCTCAGATCCTTCATCAGCCGCAATCACATACCAACACTCAGTTTTTCCAAGTTCTCCTTCATGTTCCATTGCATAGGTATCATCTGGGTGCACCTGTACACTGAGCCAATCGTTGGCATCCAAAATCTTTGTTAATAAAGGAAAGACAGGCTCTTTACGATTACTGAATAATTCCCGGTGCTCTTGATAGAGCTGATCCAATCCCATTCCTTCGTATGGACCATTGGCTACTTTAGAAACACCATGTGGATGGGCTGAAATCGCCCAAAATTCACCGACATGGTCGCTCGGAATTTCGTAACCAAATTCTTCTTTCAGACGAGTTCCTCCCCAAATTTTTTCCTGCATGACTGAATGTAAAAATAATGGTTGTCCCATAATATCCTCCTCGCATTTCATGTTTCTATTATACAAAAAAAAGAAAGTTTTTGAAAGCCCTTCCCATTATTTTCCTCTCTCGCCAGAAACTTCATTTTTGTGTATAATGAAAGGGATGACACTAAAAGAAAATATTATCCAACTGGCGCATTCTATTGGGATTTCAAAAATTGGATTTACAACTGCTGATGACTTTGCTTATTTGGAAAAATCGCTCCGCTTGGCCGTTGAGGAAGGACGGAATTCTGGATTCGAGCATAAGAATATTGAAGAGCGCATCCAACCCAAATTAAGTCTCTCCTCCGCAAAGACCATCATCTCAATCGCTGTCGCCTACCCCCACAAACTCAAGCAACAACCTCAAAAAACAGCCTATAAAAGAGGAAAATTCACTCCAAACAGCTGGGGGTTAGACTACCATTATGTCCTTCAAGACAAGCTCAACCGCTTAGCTACTGGGATTGAAGAAATGACGCAGGATTTTGAATACAAGGGCATGGTCGATACTGGAGCATTGGTTGATACGGCTGTCGCCCAACGAGCAGGGATTGGCTTTATCGGAAAAAATGGCTTGGTCATTTCAAAAGAATACGGTTCTTACATGTTTCTGGGCGAATTGATTACCAACCTCGAAATCGAACCGGATCAGCCAGTCGACTATGGTTGTGGAGACTGTCGGCGTTGTTTAGATGCTTGCCCAACCTCCTGTTTAATCGGAGATGGCTCTATGAATGCCAAGCGTTGTTTGTCCTTCCAAACCCAAGACAAGGGCATGATGGACCTAGAATTTCGCAAGAAAATTAAAACGGTCATCTATGGATGTGACATCTGTCAGATTAGCTGCCCTTATAACAAAGGGCTAGATAATCCCTTGGCAACAGAAATCGATCCTGATCTGGCTCATCCAGAGTTGATTCCCTTTATCGAACTGTCCAACGGTCAATTTAAGGAAAAATTCGGGAACGTTGCTGGAAGCTGGCGAGGCAAAAATATCCTCCAGCGCAATGCCATTATCGCACTAGCCAATGCCAATGACCGCTCGGCCATTCCTAAGCTCCTGAACATCATCGAAACTTCACAAAATCAGATTCATATTGCAACGGCTATCTGGTCTTTAGGGCAACTGCTCCGTGAAGTCACGCCGGACCTTGTTGAGCTCTTACGGAATATCAAACATCCGACGGATGCCATCATAGAAGAACGAACTGCTTTCTTTGAAAAATTCAGTGTTCAAGCAGATTCACAGCTACAATGAAAAAACACTAAGGTTGTATCCTTAGTGTTTTTTTAGTTCCTTCAAGAAATACCAACTACCCATCTCTACTTGGTTAAAGCTAATCTCACTTGAATAGACTTCCTTGTAGCCATTTTTGGTGTAAAAATAGACATTTCCTTTGGTATTGGTATAAAAGGCTAGTTTTTTTCCTTGGATCTCTTCCAAGAAAGGCTCAATTCCTTCTGTCATAAAGCGACTGCCATAGCCCTGCCGTTGGTGTTTAGGGGCGACTGCGAGAAGCATCAAATACCAATCAAAGTCTACATTTTGCTCCAATTCCTTATCCGTGTCCTCCATAAATTTAAAGTAGGCCAACATATTTTTCAAGGAAATAAACTTGAGCAAACCAAATCCCCCATTTAAGAGATAGGCCCGAAAAGGAATCGGTCCCTTTTGCAACAAGGCTACCGCATAAATTTCATCGTTTTTTTCTGCCACAAGGCAAATATGGTGCTTAAGAAAAACCTTCACCAAGATGCGCATCATTGCCTCAACAAAGGCTGGGTATTGCTTGGGATCCCGAACCAAATCCTTGATAACTTTTAAAAATAGATAGTCCTCAAAGGCTGTACTGGCTACTCGAACCACCTGATCCAGATCTGCTTTTTCTGCTTTTCTGTACTTCATCTTCTCTCCTATTCTAAGTCCACTTTCCAGTATACACTATCCCTCGCTCTTAGACAAAGGTCAATTTTCAGCAATTTGTTCATTCAAACCAGCAAAAAGAGTCCTCCCCAAACGAGTCCCAGCCCCCAAGCGACGAGAACATCCTTGGAATAATGAACCCCTCCAATAACTCGGACAAGGGCTAATAGAAGAGATAGGAGCATGGAGCACATTCCTAGAGAAAGCGACAACTGACAGACACACATGGAGATAATGGTCGCCGAAAATACATGTCGGCTAGGAAAGGAATGACCAGATGAATTCTTTTCTAATAAGGGTTGAATCTCCCATTTTTCATAAGGTCTTGGAACATTGACCCAATGACGAAAGAGGCTAAACAAGACAAAACCCGAAGCAGGGATCCAGATAAAAGGCCAGATTTCTCCCATTGAAGTTTTCTTTAAAAACAGCCAACAAAAGACCAGGCCGTAGATGCCTGGCATCACGAAAGTCAGGATTCGATTCATCCTTTGAAGAACCTGCACACGATGTGGCTTTCTCGTAAAAGGCAGGGTTAGCCAACGATAAAATTTCGGATAATCTTGAAGATTGGGCTTCATGTTGGCACTCCTGTCTATCATCTCATTTTTGTACTACTAGTATACGCGATCCTAAGAAAGCCTGTCAAGCCAGGCTTCTTTTTTATCCTTTCTTTCTTCTTTTTCACATGATTTAGCACTAAAATCTGATGATTTATCATTTTTCTGTCTCCAAGAAACGTCTTTTCCATTACTATTATCGATAAAAAAATGAGGCTGGGACAAAAGTCCTAGCCTCTTAATTGTTTTTGGATTGTCGAACAAGACGCAGTGGTTGAGTGGGCTCTACTACGCTGATTTCATCAGCTTTTACAGCCCTACTCAACTGTGCGGAGGTGGGACGACGAAATCGAATTCTAACGAATTACCGATTTCTGTCCCACTCTCATTTTTTCACTTTGTATGTTACGCCCTTTGTATCTTGTCGGAATTGCGACAGGACGAAGGTGGATCGATATTATCCACCTGAGGAGTTAGTGAGTCGTGTCGGCAAGGCACCATTGTGCTTGCCGTTACACGAATTGAACACGCCCTAAATGCTGGGTGAAAAACGCTAACTATACTAGCACTAACTTCCAGACACAGTAGCTGATTGAACTCTTCTCTCGCTTGATAAGCTCGGAAGAATTCTAATCAGCCTTGTGGGGGTAGGACGGCGAAGCGTCCACAATCGTATAGCTTCTGTCCTACTCCCTATTTTCACTGTGCATTTTACGGGCTTTGTATCTTGATTTCATGCCACTTCTTCTGTGAATTGACTATTGTAGAGATCGGCATAGAAGCCATTTTGGCTCATGAGCTCTTGGTGGTTACCCTGCTCGATAATATTTCCATCTTTCATCACGAGAATCAGATCCGCATTACGGATAGTGGACAAGCGATGGGCAATGACAAAGGAGGTCCGGCCTTCCATGAGTTTGTCCATGGCTTTTTGAATCAACTCTTCTGTACGGGTATCGACAGATGAGGTTGCTTCATCCAAGATGAGGAGCGGGGCATCCTTCAAGAGGGCACGCGCAATGGTCAAGAGTTGCTTTTGACCGACGGACAAGGTGACAGAATCATCTAGCACGGTGTCATAACCATTCGGCAAGGTCCGAATAAAGTGATGGACCCCAACAGCTCGTGTTGCTGCTTCCACCGCTTCGTCTGAAATATCCGTTTGATTGAAGACCAGGTTTTCTCGAATAGTCCCCTCAAATAGCCAGGTATCTTGCAAGACCATCGAAAAGGCATCATGAACTTCTTCTCGGCTCATGGCCTTAGTATCCACACCATCGATGGTAATTTTACCAGCTTGAATGTCGTAAAAACGCATCAAGAGATTGACCATGGTCGTCTTACCTGCACCTGTCGGACCAACAATGGCCACTTTTTGCCCCGGTTTGGCTTCAGCTGTAAAGTCATGGATAATAGTCTTGTCTGGTGAATAGCCAAAGCGAACATGCTCAAAGGTGACATGACCTTTTGGTGTTTCCAATTGACGTGTTTTTTGGGATTCGTCTTCCATTTCTTCTTCGTCTAAGAATTCAAAGACACGCCCCATAGCAGCACTGGCTGATTGCAATTGGGTAATTCCTTGGGCCATTTGACCAATTGGTTGGGTAAAGATGCGGACATAGGTCATAAAGGCCACAATGGTCCCGATGGTAATGTCTCCATTAATGGTGAGGACAGCCCCAACGATACAGACCATGACATAGCCGAAATTCCCTACAAACTGCATCAAGGGCATCATGATCCCAGAGAAGAATTGGGATTTCCACATGCTATGGTACAAATCTTGGTTGATGGCATCAAAATGATCTTTGGCTTGATGGCGGCCATTATAGGAAATAACAACATTGTGGCCACTATAGATTTCTTCAACATAGCCTGAAACTTTGGCAAGATTATCTTGTTGCTGTTTAAACAAAGGCTGACTCTTGACCATAATGATGCTAGAAAGAGCAAAGCCAGCAAAGACGGATACAATCGCTGTGACAGCTAAGTGCCAGTCCGTCTTAAACATCATGAAGATGGAGCCGATCAATAAGACGATAGAGGAGACCATTTGAACCAAGCTTTGGTTAAAGGATTGGGTCATCAAATCCACGTCATTGGTCACACGAGACAAGGTATCTCCTTGTTCGTGACTATCAAAATATTGGAGGGGTACACGATTGATCTTTTCAGCGATGGCATTGCGCAAGCGTTCTGCGAAGCGCTGAATCATCGTTGAGATAATGAAGCTACTGCTGTAGGACACTAGTGCTCCAACTCCATAAAGGATGGCTAAGGTCAGAGCAATCGAAGTGATCTTGTCAATATCAATGACTCCTCCCATCCCTTTTGTGATAGTATCCGTGATTTCTTTTAATTTATCCGGTCCAATAACCGTGATAATACTCGATACGACCGAAAAGAGGATAGCAACTAGGAAAAATAGGTGGAAGCCCTTCAAATAGGGAGAAAGTTGTCTCCAAAGGGACGATTCTTGTTTTGTTTTATGCATGTTCCAACTCCTCCTTAGACAATTGTGAATAGGCAATTTCTTGATAGACTTCATTGGTCGCAAGCAATTCCTTGTGGGTACCTTGACCGACGACCTTCCCTTGATCCAAGACCAAAATCAAATCCGCATCCATAATGGTCGAAATCCGTTGCGCAACGATCAATTTGGTCGTATCTGCCAACTTTTCTTTTAGGGCTTGTCGCAAGATCCGATCTGTTTTATAATCCAGGGCTGAGAAGGAATCATCAAAGATGAGGATCTCGGGCTTGCGTGCAAGGGCACGCGCAATCGCCAAACGTTGACGTTGTCCTCCAGAGAAGTTGCTTCCTCCTTGCGCTACTTCTGTATCCAAGCCCTTCTCTTTTGCGGCAACAAACTCTTTGGCTTGGGCCAATTCAAGAGCTTTCCAGATGGCTTCATCCTCTAATTTTCCTTGGCTACTTTCCCCAAATTCCATATTGGAGCGAATCGTGCCACTAAAGAGCACTGCTTTTTGTGGAATGTAGCCGACTTTATTGTTCAATTCTTGGTGGCTATAGTCCTTGACATTCACCCCATCCACTAAGATCTTTCCTTCTGTCGCATCGTAAAAACGCGGGATTAAATTGACCAAAGTGGATTTACCAGAACCAGTTGATCCGATGAAGGCAACGGTTTGTCCTTTCTGAGCTGAGAAGGTCACGTGCTCAATCACAGCACGGGAAGTCCGTCCATATCGGAAGGAAACGTCTTGAAATTCTACACTTCCTTTTTCTCCAGACTCAGTCTTGGACTCAGATGGAAAATCAACAGACGGCTCTAGAGCCAAGACCTGATTAATCCGTTTTGCGGATACTAAGGCACGAGGCAGAATAATCAAGATGGCCACCATCATCATAAAGCCAATGACAACCTGCATGGCGTAAGAGGAGAAGGTGATCATATCGGAGAAGACCTTGGTCCGATCCGCTAATGCAGGACTGGTGAAGATCTTTGTAGGATCTTTTGGCATGGCGATATCATTGATCAAGTGCGCCCCAATCCAGTAGATAGCAAGGGTCAAACCACTTGATACCACTGTCATGACAGGGTTCATCAGAGACATCAAACGATAAACAAAGAGATTTAGACGGGTTAAGCCCTTGTTTTCCGTTTGGAATTTTTCATTTTGATACGCTTCTGCATTGTAGGCACGGACCACGCGCACCCCAGTCAAACTCTCCCGTGTCGTCGCATTCAAGGCATCGGTCAAACCCTGAACCTTTTGCTGGCGCGGAAAGGCAATCAGAACAAGAACAGAGAGAAGAATCAAGACCATCAAGACCGCAATCCCAACAGACGTTGTCCAGGCACTGCTCTTCCCCCAAATCTTGGTCAGAGCCCAAATCGCCATAATGGGACCACGCGTCACAACTTGCATCCCCATGACAATCATGATTTGTAACTGGGTCAAATCATTGGTTGTACGAGTTAAGAGAGAGGGAACGGAGAATTTCTTGATCTCGGCATCAGAGTAATCCATCACTTGATGGAAAATCTCTCCTCTAAGTCGCGTCGTAAAGCTGGCAGCGACTCTTGAAGCCAAAAAGCCCACAAAAACTGCCATCAAAAAGCTTCCAAAAGAGAAGAGCAACATCTTGCTTCCCGGATCCATAATATCAGAAACCTTGGTCCCATCCTTAGCTAAGAGGGTCGTGATATCAGATAAGTATTCAGGAGTCTTTAAATCCATCCAAACAGCCAGACAGATAAAGACCGTACTAAGGGCAATCATGCCCCATTCTTTGGCGGTTAACCGCCGAAACATATTGATCATTCCTCGCTCCTTTTTTTCATATTCTCATAAAATTGATGCATGACCTTGAAAAAGATGGCCAATTCTTCTTCTGATACACCAGCCATCATCTTCTGGTCCACTTCCTCAAAGAATTGCTTCATGTCATTCAAATTGGCTTTCACACTGTCTGTTAGGTAGACATACTTGGCCCGTTTATCGGTCGGACTAGCCTCTAAATAAATAAAGCCATTTTTCTCCATTCGCTTGATCAGATTACTGGTCACGGATTTTGCGATATGAAGTTCCTGCTCAACATCCCGAATCAAGGTCACTTTTCCCTCCTTTTCACGATGAGATAAGAAGCTCAATACCTGACCTTGGGGTCCTGCGCTAAATTCAAGCCCCTGCTTCTTGGCCTCTCTTTCTACCATGAGGTGAATGAGATGGCCGATTTTTTTAAATTCTTGTAACGGTTTGTCCATTATTCCTCCAAATAGTTCTCATAAGAACTTTAAAGTTACTATGAGAACTATTTTAGCACAAAAAAGATCCCTGTCAAGAAAAAAGTTTCTATAAGAACTAAAAAATGGAGCCGAATCGACTCCATCCTTCATCTTTAGATAATAATGCCTTCTAGATGATCCATTTCATGCTGACAGATCTGGGCTGGAAAACCTGACAAACGAATCGTTTTTGCTTTCCAATTCACATCTCGATAGGCCACTGAAATCTCCTCATAACGAGTGGTTGGCCGAATCCCTACCAAGGATAAGCATCCTTCCTCTGTTTGGTAAGGCTTTTTCTTTTCAAGGAGAACAGGATTAAACAGGACCAGATTTTCACTTCCCATTCGGATGATAATTGCCCGTTTTTTCACCCCGATCATATTAGCTGCTAAACCGACACACTCAAGGAGATGAGCATTTAAGGTGTCCTGCAAATCCAAAGCCAAGGTGCGATCCTCAGGTGTCGCTTCTTCTGACTTTTGACCCAAGAATAAGACATCCTTTACAATATTCTTTTTCATTCCTTCCTCACTTCTTGATAGATAGACGAAAGAAGTGAGTGGGACAGAAATCGATAATTCGTTAGAATTCGATTTCGTCGTCCCACCTCCGCACAGTTAAGTAGGGCTGTAAAAGCTGATGAAATCAGCGTAGTAGAGCCCACTCAACCACTGCGTCTTGCTCGACAATCCAAAAACAATTGAGAGGCTAGGACTTGTGTCCCAGCCTCCTCGCTCTTGTTTCTAACCTCTAAGAGACAATTGCTTCTTATTTTTTTAGCTTCTCGCTCACTTCTTTTGCAAGGACAAAGTTCCCCAAGGTCGCTGAACCATTGCCAGCAACTGCAGGTGTCACAATGTAATCTCTCACATCTGGTACAGGGAGGTAACCGTTCAAGAGAGCAGTAAATTTCGTGCGAACACGATCTAACATGTGTTGTTGAGCCATGACTCCTCCTCCAAAGACAATGACGTCTGGGCGGAAGGTAACTGTCGCATTCACTGCTGCTTGTGCGATGTAGTAGGCTTGAATATCCCATACATTGCTGTTGAGTTCAATGTTTTCCCCACGAATACCTGTACGAGCTTCCAGACTAGGACCCGCCGCAAAACCTTCTAAACAGCCATTGTGGAAAGGACAAACACCCTTGAATTCTTTTTCCACATCCATTGGGTGTTGAGCCACATAGTAGTGTCCCATTTCTGGGTGTCCAGCTCCCCCGATAAACTCACCACGTTGGATGACACCAGCTCCGATTCCTGTTCCGATTGTATAGTAAACCAAGTTTTCGATATGACCACCCGCGTTATTGCGTGCGACCACTTCTCCATAGGCAGAACTATTCACATCTGTCGTGAAATAGATAGGTACATTCAAGGCACGGCGGAAAGCCCCAACGATATCTACATTGGCCCAATTTGGTTTTGGAGTCGTTGTGATGAAACCATAAGTGTTTGAATTTGGATCGATATCAATTGGTCCAAATGATCCAATCGCAAGCCCAACTAAATCCTCAAATTTTGAGAAAAATTCAATACACTTATCAATCGTCTCAATTGGCTTGGTTGTTGGAAATTGTACTTTTTCCACAACATTATAGTTTTCATCACCAACTGCACAAACAAATTTTGTACCGCCAGCTTCCAAACTTCCATATAATTTTGTCATGTTGGCTCCTTTTTTATTATGAAAAATATCCTGTATTTATTATAGCATATTTTGTAGTCAATCTTTTTCTCTTCTCTAAAGAAAAAACACACTTTTTTTGAGAAATAAAATTCAAGGACTGGAGATGATAGACCAGTCCTTGAGAACTTATTGTTTCGATTAAGCTTTGACTTCGATGATCGCATCACCCTTCGCAACAGATCCAGTTGCAACAGGTGTGACAGAAGCAAAGTCAGCTGTGTTAGTGACGATCACCATAGTTGTGTCTTCAAGACCAGCTGCGGCAATTTTCGCTGCATCAAATGTACCAAGGACATCACCAGCTTTAACTTTATCGCCTTGAGCTACTTTTTGATCAAATCCTTCACCGTTCATTGATACTGTATCAATCCCAACGTGGATCAAGATTTCAGCACTATTAGCTGTTTTCAAACCGTAAGCATGTCCAGTCGCAAAAGCAATCGTTACTTCAGCATCTGCTGGCGCATAGACAACGCCTTCAGTTGGTTTGATGGCAATTCCTTGTCCCATCGCACCACTTGAGAAGACAGGATCATTCACATCAGCAAGCGCTACTGTACTACCAACGATAGGAGTTACAATCACTTCATCTGCAAGTGTTGCTTCAACTTCTTCAGAAGCAGCTGCTACTTCTTTGGCTTCTGCTTTTTCAGCAGTTTCTGCTGCTGCTACATTTCCTTCTGCAGCAAACACATCTGCTGCTTTTGTCTTACCGTAGAAGTAAGTCAATGCAAAGGCTACCGCAAAGGCAATCACTTCACACAAGAGGTAGAATGGGATGGATGTTGCATTGATTGAAAGGAATCCAAGGAAACCTGCTGATCCAAGTGAAACAGCAACGACTTGGAGAAGACCTGCAAAGAGGGCACCTACTGCTGAACCGATAAGGGCACAGAAGAATGGGAATTTGTATTTCAAGTTAACCCCGAAGAGGGCTGGTTCTGTGATACCAAGAAGGGCAGACACACCTGCAGAAGATGCAAGACCTTTGGTTTTTTCGCTCTTCGTCAAGAACAAGATGGCAAAAGTTGCAGCACCTTGCGCTACGTTGGCCATTGATGCGACAACGAAGATGAAATCTCCATGACCCGCACCTTTTTGCCATGCTGAAAGCAATTGTGTTTCGATAGCTGGGAATGATTGGTGAAGACCTGTCATAACGATCAATGAGTAAGTTCCACCAAAGACTGTCATACCGATAAAGCTTGTTGTGTTATACAACCATACAATAGCATCTGTGATTCCGTTTGATACCAAAAGCATCACTGGACCAACCACTGTAAAGGTAAGGAAACCAGTAATCATCACAGAAAGCAATGGAGTAAAGGTAAAGTCAACAGCTGATGGCAATTTCTTGTGGAAGAATTTTTCCAAATGCGCCAAGATCCAGATCGCTGCTAAGACAGGAATAACTTGGTAAGCATAGTTTGTTTGTGCTACATTGTAACCAAAGATATCCCAGAATTTAGTAGCCCCACCAAGATCTGGTGTGGTCATGATCATACCGATCGCAGCACCCAAGAAGATGTTTGCTCCAAAGCGTTTGGCTGCAGAAATACCAACCAAAATTGGCAAGAACATAAATGGTGCAGCTGACATCAATTGGATCATAGCTGAAAGACCCTTGATAGCTGGGTACATTTCTTCCAATGATTTAGGTCCAAATAAACCAGCTGAAGTCAAGAAGTTCCGAAGGGCCATCAAGAGACCACCTGCAACCAAGGCAGGGATGATTGGAACGAAGATATCAGACAAGAGTTTAATCAAGGCCATCAATGGGTTGAATTTCTTATCTTTTGCAGCGATTTGTTTCAAATCGTCTGTTGATACTTCTTTCAAACCAGTCGCTTTAATCAGCTCTTCATAAACAAAGTTTACATCTCCAGGTCCGATGATGACTTGGTATTGACCATCTGATTTGAAGGTTCCTTTGACATCTGCATTGTTATCAAGTGCAGCTTGATCAACTTTGCTATCGTCTTTCAATACCAAACGTAGACGTGTCGCACAGTGTGCTGCCGCAACAAGGTTATCTTTACCAACTGCTTCGATAACCTCTTTGGCTACTTTATTGTAATCCATAAAGTAAATCTCCTTATTTTTTGTAATGTAAACGGTTAAATCGTTTCTACGTTTTTAATTGTACCACGTATTGAAAATATGTCAAGCGTTTTGCAGGATTTTTTTGAAACTTTTTTAGACTTTTTGACACGTTTTGACAGAATGAAACTATTTTCATTTCAAGAGAGGCTTATACTACGCTTTTTAGTGCTTTAATTCAGTCTTTTATTTTCATTTTCTTTCATTTTTTCATGGATTTTCAACTTCTCATCTTTTCTTCAAACTACAAAATAGATGTCAATCGTTTGACATTTTTTGCCATTCTTTTCATTTATCGCTTGCATTTTTAATGGGAAATCGTTACTATGGAAGTAAGAAAAAATTCGGAGGACTAAAATGGAATGGACAACTGAACGTCGTTACCGACGTTATGAAGACTGGACAACAGAGGAAAAGCAAGCGATCCAAGAAAACATGGCGAAATCTCCTTGGCATACACACTACCATGTAGAGCCAAAGGCTGGTCTCTTAAATGATCCTAACGGTTTTTCCTACTTTGATGGGAAATGGATCTTGTTTTACCAAAATTTTCCATTTGGTGCAGCCCATGGGTTAAAATCATGGGTACAAACAGAAAGTGAAGACTTGGTTCATTTCAAAGAAACTGGTGTAACGCTTCTTCCAGACACAGATCTGGATAGCCATGGCGCTTATTCCGGATCAGCCATGCAGTTTGGTGACAAACTATTCTTATTCTACACTGGAAATGTTCGTGATGCAGAATGGGTCCGTCATCCTTACCAAGTCGGTGCTTTGATGGACAAAGACGGAAAGATTGAAAAAATTGACAAAATCTTGATTGATCAACCGGCTGATTCGACCGATCACTTCCGTGACCCACAGATTTTTAATTTCAAGGGTCAATACTACGCTATCGTTGGTGGTCAAGACCTTGAGAAGAAAGGATTCATCCGTCTTTATAAGGCTGTAGATAACGACTATACCAACTGGGTTGCAGTCGGTGACTTGGATTTTGCAAACGATCGGACAGCTTATATGATGGAATGTCCTAACCTAGTCTTTGTTGGAGACCAACCCGTTCTCCTCTACTGTCCTCAAGGCTTAGATAAATCCGTTCTCGATTATGACAATATCTATCCAAATATGTACAAGATCGGGGCAAGCTTTGACCCAGAAAAGGCCAAAATGGTTGATGTATCTGAATTGCATAATCTCGACTATGGTTTTGAAGCCTATGCCACTCAAGGATTTAATGCACCCGATGGACGTGCCTATGCTGTCAGCTGGCTAGGTCTTCCAGACGTTTCTTATCCAACAGATTCCTATGACTACCAAGGAGCTCTCTCACTAGTCAAAGAATTAACCATCAAAGATGGCAAACTCTACCAATACCCAGTTGAAGCGATCAAGGACTTGCGCGCTGAGAGTGAGGCATTTGCCAACAAGGCACAAACCAAGAACTGCTATGAATTGGAATTGCAGTTTGAAAAGGATAGCCAGAACGAAATCGTCCTCTTTGCCGATGCAGAAGGAAAGGGCTTAGCTCTCACATTTGATCTGGCTAAAGGATTGGTCACAGTCGATCGAAGCCAGGCTGGTGAGCAATATGCCCAAGAATTCGGTGCGAGCCGTAGCTGCACAATCGCTAACCAAGCAACAACCGCTAATATTTTCATTGACAATTCGATTTTTGAAATCTTTATCAATAAAGGAGAAAAAGTATTTTCTGGTCGGGTCTACCCACATGCAGATCAAAATGGAATCTTGATCAAGTCTGGAACCCCTACTGGAACTTACTACGAACTTGATTATGGTCGCAAAGCTAACTGATGTCGCCAAACTCGCCGGTGTCAGCCCTACTACTGTCTCACGGGTTATCAATAAAAAAGGATACCTGTCTGAAAAAACGATCCAAAAAGTCCAAGAAGCCATGCGAGAATTGGGCTATAAACCTAACAATGTTGCTCGTAGCCTCCAAGGAAAATCAGCCAAGTTAGTCGGCTTGATCTTTCCCAACATCAGCAATGTTTTCTATGCTGAATTAATTGACAAACTAGAGCACCAACTCTTCAAACACGGCTATAAAACCATCATCTGCAATAGTGAGCACGACTCCGAGAAAGAGCGCGAATACATTGAGATGTTGGAGGCTAACCAGGTAGATGGCATCATTTCAGGAAGTCATAATTTGGGCATTGAAGATTACAACCGGGTAACTGCTCCTATCATTGCTTTTGACCGCAACCTCTCCCCAGAAATTCCGGTTGTTTCTTCAGACAACTACGCTGGTGGAGTTTTAGCAGCAGAAACCCTGGTCAAAAGTGGTTCTAAAAAGATCATCATGATCACAGGTAATGACAACTCTAACTCCCCAACTGGCTTGCGTCATGCGGGATTTGCATCAGTTCTACCTGAGTCCATGATCATCAATGTTTCCAGTGATTTCTCCCCTATTCGCAAAGAAATGGAAATCAAACAGATCTTAACCCAGCAAAAACCAGATGCCATTTTTGCCTCCGATGATTTGACGGCGATCTTGATCATGAAAGTCGCTAGAGAATTAGATATTCAGATTCCTCAGGATTTGAAAGTGATTGGTTATGATGGAACCCAGTTCATCGAAACCTATACACCTGAACTGACAACCATCCAGCAACCTCTAAAGGATATTGCCGTTCTGATGGTGGATCTACTACTCCAAAAGATCGAAGGAAAAAAAGTAGCGACTACCGGTTATTTCTTGCCCGTTAGTCTCCACTCTGGAAAAAGTGTCTAAAACAACGAGGCTAGGACAAAAGTCCTAGCCTCTCAATTATTTTTGGATTGTCGAGCAAGACGCAGTGGTTGAGTGGGCTCTACTACGCTGATTTCATCAGCTTTTACAGCCCTACTCAACTGTGCGGAGGTGGGACGACGAAATCGAATTCTAACGAATTACCGATTTCTGTCCCACTCTCATATTTTTTACCAAAAAAAGAGCCAGTAGGCTCTTTTTACTTATTCTTCTGTCACAAATTGACTGAGGACACCGTTGACAAATCGTGAAGAGGTTTCATCCGAAAAGGCCTTGGCCAATTCCACCGCTTCATTGACTGCGACGATCTGTGGTGTATCAAACTCTGTCATTTCATAAATTCCCAGACGAAGGATATTTTTCTCTACCAAGGTCAAGCGCTCAACAGTCCAGCCGGTTTTCAAATGTTGACCGATTTGTTGGTCTAGTTGATCTTTTGACTGATAGACACCCGTCACGAGATTCATGAGAAAGGCAGGAAGATCGACTTCTTTGTCTTCTGCTAGGTCCTTGTCATGTAGATAAGCAAAGTGACAAGCTTCAACAATGTCTCCATCGTATTCCAAGGCCATCAAGGCTTGGAAGGCGCGCTCACGCAAATCTCGACGTGATTCTAATAAAATTTCATCAGTCATTGAGGAAGTCCTCATTAAACAAGTCTTTCAAGTCTGGTTTTGGAGATTTTTCCGTTGCGATACCGACAACGTGAATGTTGACAGCATCCAAGGTTACATCTGCCATATCATAAACCGCAGACTTAACCGCTTTTTGAATCGCTACTGCAACAGACGGTACAGCGACTCCGTACTCCAAATAAAGATAGATGTCTACTGAAACTTGACCATCTTCTTCCGTATGAAGGTAGACGCCACGTCCAAGTGAGCGTTTGGACAAGCTATCTGAAACACTCTTGTTTTCAAGCGAATAGACACCCTCTACTTTTGCTGTCGCAATCGCAATAATTTTTTCTAATACACGTGGTGCAATAACGATGTCACCAAATTGTTCAGTTGCCATAGAAGTTCCTTTCTATTTGACACCCTGAGATGTCTCTTATGCACGAGAAACGTAAGTTCCTTCAGTAGTGTTAATGACCAATTTTTGTCCAGCTTCGATGAAGTCAGGGACGTTTACGACCAAACCAGTTTCCATTGTAGCAGGTTTACCAGAACCAGTCACTGTAGCACCTTTGATAGATGGTTGAGTTTCTGCAACAGTCAATTCAACAGTTGTAGGAACTGTTACACCGATTACTTCGCTTCCGTAGAATTGAATTTTTACTTCTGAGTTTTCAAGGATGTAAAGCAATTCTTGTTCTACGTTCACAACTGGAATTTCATATTGGTCATATGTTTCAGTGTTCATGAAGTAGGCTGTATCATCCATTTTGTACAAGTATTGAGCTGGAACAGTTTCGATAATCGCTTGTTCAAATTTTTCTTCTGGACGGTAGCTTGTATCAAATGTTGAACCAGTACGGACATCACGCAATTTCATACGCATGATAGTGTTTCCTTTACCTGGTTTGTGGTGGCTAGCTTCCAAAACGCGGATCAATTTTCCGTCAGCTGTTTCAAAAGTCATACCAGCTTTCAATTTACTTGCTTCGATCATGTTTTATTACCTCTTTTTTAAAAATAGATTACTCTTTATTGTAACACACTATTTGATTTTTCTCAAACAGCAATTTTCTCTTTTTAGGAAGGCTAGAAGGCGGAGAGAGATTGCAGGAACGAGTCCTTCGAATCTCTACATTTCCACCACCAGCTTCACAATTCCTTATTGGTCTACAGGCACAATATTGCCATCAGCATCTTTGGTGACATGGACATACTTTCCATCTACTTCAATGTAGAAGGTATGTGGCTTGTCTTGCGCTGGAGAGGCTTGTTTTTGAAGGTCATTGCCAAGGGCTTGACCCAAGTTCATCCCCATGATCATGTTCATGCCATTGCCACCTTCATTTTTAGCAGCTGCCACCAAGGCTTCATTGCGAGCACGACGTTCTTCGATTTCAATGGTATTGTACTTCATCGCTGCCAATTCACTGTCCAGTTTATTGACCTTGGCCATACTGTCTGCATCGTAGCTCAAATCTTCGATGAGGACATTGGTTAATTCGATACCATATAATTCTGTCCAAGTTTTGTTGACTTCGCGTTTTGCAACTTCATTGAAGACGTCTTGGTCCGCATTGATATTGTAAATGTCCGCCTTATTTTCTGCTGTATATTTTGAAATGGCCACTGCAATTTTTGGAGCCAAATTTTGGCGCAAAGTTCCCTGAGCCACATCTTCCAAGGTAAATGGCTTATCTGCAGTGATTTGACGACTAACTGCACTGATGTAAAAGAGTACAGGATCTGCCACTTTAACATCATAAAGACCATAAAAACGAATACTAAGAAGTTGTTGGTAACGGTCGCTAAAATACTCGACTGGATTTTGAGTGCCAAATTTATTTCCTGTAAAAGGTTGCATCCGCACAAAAATAATTTCTTGTTGGGTGACCACTTGGCCTCCAAATGAGAAACGATTCTTGAACTGATCCCACGTTCCTTTCACACCACCCTTTTCAAACAACCAGGCATTTTCACCGGCTTGCCATTCGTGACTCCCTGCTTCTAGAAGGTCTCCTAGAAAAGTTCCATTATTGACCAAGAGAGCAACATAGCCTTGGGGAACGATGACGACAGAACCATCTGTCAATAGGCCCGTATTTTGGTTGCTCTGACGAGAGCGCCCATCTGGATCTTTGGTCAAGAGCTGTCCCTTAATGGCCAAAGCTGTTGCTGGAACAGCTTCTGGCAAGGTAATGGCTTCCTTAAATTTACTATCTTGAAAACTTGAAATGCCCGCTGAAAGGGCTGCTTTAATAAATCCCATACATTCTCCTATCTGTAGAATTCAATTTCATCCACAACTTCGTAGACATCCAAGACCCAATCTTTTGGATTGTGCTTCAAGGATGCTTGGCAATATTCACACTTGTCGATTGAATCGATGGTCAGTGGCGCACCACAGTTCGGACAGTGATCACTAACGACTTCTGAATTCTTAATGATCTCTGTCTGAGCTCCATGTTCACGGAGGAAGACCATGCGGTAAACGGTAAAGAGATCTTTGGTTGGATCCCCTTCGATCACACGACCCGTTTCATCACTTCGGATGTAATCTCTCATCGTCGATGACAGAATGACTTCGATGCGGTCATTGCCTTCTGGATTTTCGATAAAGTCTTTGATCTTCGAATCTTCCACACGCACGCGCTCAAGAACATTGGTTGTTTTGGCGCGAATATGCTCTTGCAACTGTGTCAAGTGTTGCTCATAAAGACTCGTACTTTCTAGATTCCGCACGGAATTCCAATCTTTTTCTGTCCAGGCAGACTGCAATTGAAGATAAACCAGCTTGACTTGCGATAAGAAGCGGTCTTCATTAAACATTGGATCCAGTTTACGGATACGGCGAATCGCTTCATAGTTGTTCTCAATTGGTCGACCAGCCCGTTCTTCGGTTGTCCGTTTTGGACCACTGTTTGAAGAAAATGATTCATCACTTTCATTAGCTTCTTTTGCAATATTGTAGATAAATCCAATCAATCCAACGATAGCAAAAATTGCTACTACACCACCAGAGTCTGTTCCAGAACCAGAACTGTAGCTACTGGATCCGCCAGACCAACTGCTGCCACCAGACCAACTACTTCCGCCATCGGACCAGCTACTGCCACTATCGGACCAACTGCTACCACCACCTGAATCAATCAAGCTACTGCCACCACTATCTGTATTACCGACACCAGCATGGGCAGAAGGAGCAAATACAAATAGCAGGACTACTAGAAGAATTCCAACTATTACACTTCGTTTTTTCATAGGCCTCTTTTCTTATCTTTGTTTGTTACACAGGGGTTAAGAAAATACTGTCTATTTTATAGGACAATCAATTCTTTAGGAGCAAGGGTCAAGACTTCACAGCCTGTTTCTGTGATCAAGAGGTCATCTTCGATCCGCACACCAGAGAGACCTTCAATATAAATACCTGGCTCATCTGTTAAGACCATCCCTGCTTGAATCGCTTCTTTAGACGTTTGGCTGAAGTATGGTTCTTCGTGGATATCTAGCCCAATTCCATGACCGATTCCATGAGTAAAGTATTGGCCATAGCCGGCTGCCTCTATCACATCACGTGGGATTTTATCAAAATCACGGAAGCCAAGTCCATCTTTAGCCGCATCAATCAAGGCTTGATTGGCTTTCAAAACGGTTTCGTAAATTTCTCTTTCCTTGTCGCTGACATGTCCTGCATAGATTGTCCGTGTCATATCGCTGACATAGTGGTTATACAAGCAACCAAAATCAAGGGTTAAGGCATCTCCTGCTGAAATCACCCGATCACTTGGAGTCGCGTGAGGCATGGCAGAGCGTTCACCAGCTGCTGAAATAATATCAAATGATACACCAGAAGCTCCCAACTCCCGCATTCTAAAGTCGAGGAAAGTCGCTGCTTCCAACTCTGTCGTTTTCCCTACCTTGATATAGTCTAAAATATCATGGAAGGCTTGGTCAGAGATGCTACAAGCTTTTTTAATGGCCGCAATCTCCGTTTCATCTTTAATCAAGCGCAATTCCATGACAAAATTCGCTAGGGATTGAAGGGTAATGCCACTGAAAACAGAAGCCATACGGGCATGGTAGGCCACCGTCACTTCGTCCTCAAAACCAAGTTCTTTGATTCCAAGGTCCTTAACGATCTCTGCAGCTGCAGTCAACTCATCGCGGGTTTCCACAATCTCTACAAAGGGGAAACAAGTCGCATGGGCATGGATGGTGTAGCGCGAATCTGTAAAGAGTACCACGCGTTCTTCTGTCACCAAAGCAGTCCCGTTTGAACCCCAGAAATTGGTCAAATAATAAACATTTTTTAAATTGTTAATCAATACCGCTTTGAGATTTTGTGCTCTCATTTTGTTTCTTAAGTTGCTGATCCGTTGATTCATTGTAATTTTCCTTTCAAATATTGTCCTGTGTAGCTAGCAGGATTTGCTGCTACCTCTTCTGGTGTTCCGGTCGCAATAATAGTTCCGCCACCGACACCGCCTTCGGGTCCTAAATCGATGATATGATCTGCTGTCTTAATGACATCCAAATTGTGCTCAATCACAAGGACTGTATTGCCATCATCCACAAATCGCTCTAAGACATTGATCAAGCGAGAAATGTCTTCGGTATGAAGTCCGGTCGTTGGTTCATCCAAGATATAGAAGGACTTTCCTGTAGAGCGCTTGTGCAATTCAGAAGCCAACTTCATCCGCTGCGCTTCCCCACCTGAAAGGGTGGTCGCTGGTTGCCCCAGCGTTACATAGCCCAAGCCCACATCTTGGATGGTCTTGAGTTTGCGTTCAATTTTTGGAATGTGCTTGAAGAATTCAACTGCCTTGTTGACCGTCATATCCAGCACTTCTGCAATATTTTTTTCCTTGTAGTGGACTTCGAGGGTCTCACTATTGTAACGACGTCCATGGCAGACCTCACAAGGGACGAAGACATCTGGCAAGAAGTGCATTTCAATCTTGATGATCCCATCTCCTGAGCAGGCTTCACAACGCCCGCCCTTGACATTGAAACTAAAGCGGCCTTTTTTATAGCCCCGAATTTTGGCTTCATTGGTCTGAGCAAAGAGATCGCGAATATCATCAAAGACGCCTGTATAGGTCGCTGGATTGGAACGAGGAGTCCGACCAATCGGGCTTTGATCAATGTCGATCAAGCGATCGATATGCTCAATCCCCTGAATGGTCTTGTATTTCCCTGGTTTTTCCGAATTGCGGTTGAGCTTTTGAGCGATGGCTTTTTTCAAGATGCCATTGATCAAGGTCGATTTTCCAGAACCGGAAACTCCAGTGACTGCGATGAATTTGCCCAGAGGAAAGCGTGCTGTGATGTCTTGTAAGTTGTTCTCACTGGCCCCTGTAATTTCAATATAGCGGCCATTCCCCGAACGGCGCTCTGTTGGAACCGGAATCTTGCGTTTGCCGGACAAGTACTGACCCGTGATAGATTTGCTGTTGCGAGCCACCTGCTTTGGAGTTCCAGCCGCAACGATCTCTCCCCCAAAGACACCGGCACCTGGGCCGACGTCGATCAGATAGTCTGCCTCTCTCATGGTATCCTCATCGTGTTCGACGACGATCAAGGTATTGCCTAAATCGCGCATCTTCTTGAGGCTAGCAATCAGGCGGTCATTGTCCCTTTGATGGAGGCCAATAGACGGCTCATCCAAAATATAAAGGACCCCAGAGAGGTTGGAACCGATCTGGGTTGCCAAACGAATGCGCTGGCTTTCTCCACCTGATAAGGTCCCAGCCGATCGTGACAGGGTCAAGTAATTGAGCCCCACATTGTTTAAGAAGGTCAAGCGATCCTTAATCTCTTTTAGGATCGGTCTTGCAATTGTTGCTTCATTGTCCGTTAAGACCAGCTTGTCCACGGCTTTTAAGTGGTCCGCAATCGATAGATCTGACACTTCCCCAATATGCATCCCCTTTTCTCCTCCGACACGAACAGAGAGAGCTTGGTCATTGAGACGGTAGCCATGGCAGGTCGCACAGGTCAATTCGTTCATATAAGAGCGCATTTGGTTGCGGGTGAAATCACTATTGGTCTCACGGAAACGACGGTGAATATTGTTTACGACCCCTTCAAAAGGAATCTCAATATCGCGAACCCCACCAAACTCATTTTCATAGTGGAAGTGGAATTCCTTCCCGTTTGAACCATAGAGGACCAAGTCCTTTTCTTCTTGAGAAAGATCGGAAAAAGGTCGGTCCATATCAACGCCAAAATGGATCATGGCCTGCTCCAACATCTGTGGATAGTAGTTGGAAGAGATCGGATTCCAAGGAGCAAGTGCTCCTTCACGAAGTGTTAAGCGATCATCTGGCACCACCAAATCCAAGTCCACCTCTAGCTTAATGCCCAGCCCATCACAGTCTGGACAAGATCCGAAAGGTGCATTGAAAGAAAAGAGGCGGGGCTCTAATTCAGGAACGGTAAAGCCACAGACTGGACAAGCATAATGCTCAGAAAAGAGCAGTTCCTTACCATCCATGGTATCAATCACCACATAACCATCCGCAATCCGAAGGGCTGCTTCAATCGAATCAAAGAGCCGCGAGCGGATGCCCTCTTTAATCACGATTCGGTCCACAACTACTTCAATCGTGTGCTGCTTGCTTTTAGATAGTTCTGGAACCTCTGTCACATCATAGATCTCACCATCGACCCGCACCCGGACATAGCCGTCTTTTTGCACCTTTTCAATGATATTCTTGTGCTGGCCTTTTTTCTTGCGAATAATAGGAGCTAGAATTTGCAGGCGTTGGCGCTCTGGTAATTCCAAGACTTGATCGACAATTTGCTCAACCGAAGAAGCCGTAATCGCTCCATGCCCATTGATACAATAAGGCGTCCCTACACGCGCATAGAGCAAGCGCAGGTAGTCATTGATCTCTGTTGCCGTCCCTACTGTAGAACGGGGGTTTTTACTGGTCGTTTTTTGGTCGATGGAAATGGCTGGACTCAAGCCATCAATGGAGTCGACATCTGGTTTTTCCATATTTCCCAAGAACTGCCGGGCATAGGCCGATAAGCTCTCTACGTAGCGGCGCTGGCCTTCTGCATAGAGGGTATCAAAGGCCAGACTGGACTTTCCAGAACCAGACAACCCCGTCACCACGACTAATTTGTCCCGTGGAATTTCCACGTCTATATTTTTTAAATTATGGGCGCGTGCCCCATGAATGACAATTTTATCTTGCATGTTCTTACTCTAATCACCTTTTTGTTAACCTCCATTATAACAAATTTTTTAGTATTCTTTTATCCAAAACCGTCCTTTTTCTGATATAATGTTAAGGTGTAAAAAAACAAGGGGAGGCACCATGAAACAGGTCTTTTTATCGACAACGACTGAATTTAAGGAAATAGAGACGCTGGAACCCGGTAGCTGGATCAACCTTGTTAACCCTTCTCAAAGTGAATCGATGGAAATCGCCTCTGCTTTTAATATCGATATTGCAGACTTACGGGCACCACTCGATGCGGAAGAAATGTCCCGTATGACCATCGAAGACGAATACACCTTGATTATCGTAGACGTTCCCATCAAGGAAGAGCGGAACAATCAGACCTACTATGTCACCATCCCTTTGGGAATCATCCTAACAGAAGAGGCTATTATCACGACCTGCTTGGAGAAATTGCCACTTCTTGATATCTTTATCAACCGACGCTTGCGTAATTTCTATACTTTTATGCGGTCTCGATTTATCTTTCAGATCCTCTATCGTAACGCCGAACTCTACTTATCTGCGCTTCGTACCCTGGATCGAAAGAGCGAACAGATTGAAAGCCAATTGCACAAATCAACGCGTAATGAAGAGCTGATTGAGTTGATGGAGTTAGAAAAAACCATCGTCTACTTTAAGGCCTCACTGAAAACCAATGAGCGCGTGATCAAGAAATTGACCAGTGCCACTAGCAACATCAAGAAATACCTAGAAGACGAAGATCTACTGGAAGATACCTTGATCGAAACCCAGCAAGCCATTGAGATGGCGGATATTTATGGAAACATCCTCCACTCCATGACCGATACCTTCGCATCAATCATCTCCAACAACCAGAATAACATCATGAAGACCTTGGCCATGGTGACCATCGTCATGTCCATCCCAACCATGATTTTCTCGGCCTACGGGATGAACTTCAAAGACAATGAATTACCGCTCAATGGAGAACCAAACGCCTTCTGGCTGATCATTTTCATCGCCTTTGCCCTGACCGGGTCTCTCGTCGTCTACCTCATCCATAAAAAATGGTTCTAACCAAACTTGTACATCAAAGGAGTAACTATGTCTCAAACCGACCTTCATCAACTTAGTAAGAAAAATCA
>SKEY01001096.1_pt1 | contig 37208 bp, 34 predicted proteins | sample 4843871 | NCBI WGS metagenome assembly SKEY01 (sample SAMN11008797, study PRJNA524170) | human gut metagenome | biome: Human fecal sample; material: Feces; isolation source: fecal sample from pouch patient p36 | host: Homo sapiens | place: Israel: Tel-Aviv | collected 2016-12-04 | reverse complement strand
TGGTAAACGGTCTCCAGACCGTCTTTCTGAACGTCTTGATAATACTGTGCTCAATCTCTTTCGTCTTCAGTTCCTTCTGCTCCTTAGCATCATTCTCCATAAAACGGCTCAGAGAAAGTCTCAGATAGGCACGATATCCACCTTCAATATTCACAGCCTCATACCCTGCATCACTCAGCTTCTCTACACAGTCCCGGCTTCTGTCCCCCGTATGGCAGAGAACATATACTGTTTTATCTTTATCAACAGCCTCCATCTTCTCATCAAACTCATCCAGCGGAATATTCACCGCCCCAGGAAAAGACCCCCTACTATACTGATCCGCCGGCCGCACATCCACGATCGTAATCTCAGAAGCATCAATCTTCTCCAACTCTTCCACACTAATTGTATTCATATATAACCTGCCTTTATCTCTTAAAAATCAATCGCCTACATCTGATGAATCACCCTATATTTCCGCCCAATTCACCAGCCATCATTATACTTTGAAACCCCATGATAGTCAACACATTCACACCCCACCTCAACACCCCGCAAAAATTTTGTGTGCACACAAAATGAATTATTTTTCTGCGCGTCCCCTATAAAAAAGATGTGCACCATACCATCTCTGATACAATACACATCCACATAAACATTTTTTATCTCCTGCACTCCGCAGTCAAGTCCTTAACAACCTCTCCCGCAATGATCAATCCCACCACAGACGGCACAAACGCCACGCTTCCAGGAATATCCCTGCGCTCTGTACACTTATGCTTCGCCCCCGGAGGACAAATACAATGCGCCCTGCAGCTGATCGCCATATCCTCAACCGGTCTGATCGGCTTTTCCTCAGAATAAACAACCTTCAGCTTCTTAACGCCACGCTTCTTCAACTCCCTGCGCATAACCTTCGCCAGCGGGCACACCTTTGTCTTATAAATATCTGCCACACGAAACGCACTGGCATCCAGCTTATTCCCCGCACCCATGCTACTGATGATCGGAGTCCCTGACTCCTTTGCACGCATGATCAGTTCAATCTTCGCAGTCACAGTATCCACTGCATCCACCACATAATCATACTCATTGAAATCAAAATCAGCCGAATTCTCCGGAAGATAAAAACACTTATGGATTCTCACATCTGCTTTCGGATTAATTTCCAGGATCCTGTCTCTCATTACCTCAGTCTTATACTGGCCTACTGTCTTTCTGGTCGCAATGATCTGTCTGTTAAGATTCGTCAGGCACACCTTGTCATCATCGATCAGGTCAAAAGAATACACACCGCTTCTTGCCAGTGCTTCACATACATATCCTCCAACCCCTCCGATCCCGAAAACTGCCACACGGGAATTCTCCAGCTTGTTCATCGCTTCTTTTCCCAAAAGAAGCTCTGTTCTTGAAAATTGATTCAGCATTCTCTATTCTCCTGTTATTCGTCTCTTAGTTCTCTGTTCGCTCCTGACTGTATCCATTCCTCATATGGAATCATATGGGCAAACATATCTACCACTTTTTGCTGGGACTTATAATTCTCCAGCAGGGATCTTTTGACCGCCTCATTCTCTGACGATACCTTTCTCAGTGAAGATTCCACCTCCGGGAGCACTTTCTTTTTATAGTACTGTCCAAAATAATACAGATCATTCTTCTGGTAATTCCGGTAATATTCTTGCGTCACCAGCTGACTGGTCATCTCATGATGGATATGTCCGTACTCTCCTTCCGGATTATGGGTCACTACCATATTCCAGTGTTTATAAGTAAGGATCGTATCCAGATCTTTGATGATATCCTTTTTATCTCCGGCCCAGTTGGAACGTTCTCCATGAACCTTATCAGGATAACGCAAGATCAGTCCCTTGTTTCCAGACTCCTTTATGGTATTCTGAAATTCATTTCTCCTGGTCTTATTATATCCATCTGTCAGGCAGACCACGAAATACCCCTTATCAGCCAGGTGGGCACCTCCCCAGATCGTTTCATCATCCGGGTGAGCTACGATCATCAGTTTGGTACAGTCTTCAAGCTGAAGACTGTCCAGTTCCTTCACCGTTACATGGGAAGATCTGATTCCTGTAACATAAGCAGCCCGGCATGCACCTGCCAGAAATATCAGAAGCAGAAAATATCTCCATATTTTTCTTTGATTCTTTTTCAGTTGTTTTATCATAATAGGAAAGTCACTGTCCTTTTATTTTTCCTTAGAAAACGCAAGATATGCAGCACCAAGAAGTCCGGAATCTTCGCTTAAAGTAGATTTTCTTACTTTGATAAATTCCCTCTGTGCTTCATAAACCTTGCTCTTTACCAGTTCCTCTACTTCCTGTACAAAGCCTTCCACCTTGATTGCCACTGAACCGCCCAGGATCACAATATCCGGATCTGTCAGATTATAAATGGCCGCAATGAAATTCGCCAGATGAACTTTCGCATCTGTCATGATCTCCTGTGCAGTTTCATTTCCCGCTTTCGCAAGGTCATTTACCTCACCTGCATGCTTTACATCAAGTCCGGCTTTTCTGGCTCTGGTTGTAATAGCAGTTCCACTGCTGATCCCTTCGATACCTCCCGGAAGGATTGATCCGTGGCATGGACCACCCTGCTTCATAATCGTGTTCTCTACCTCATTCGCCCATCCATGAGCACCCTGGTAGATATTTTTATCAATCACAAATCCGGCTCCAATTCCCGTGGAAACTGTCAGGAACTGTACGAATCTGTAATCTTTTCCCTCTCCGATAACAGCTTCTGCCAGTGCAGCCAGATTTCCATCGTTGTTCAGATATACCGGAAGTCCGATTCTATCACTGAGTTCCTGTGCCACATGTAAATGCTGCCAGTCTCCTCTTAAATTCGGAGGAGTCAGGATCTGTCCGTTTATCAGATCCAGCGGTCCGGGGCAGGACATTCCTACTCCTACAACTTTAGCCCCATAATTTCTGATCACATCTGCAATTTTCCCCAGTGTTTCTCCGGGATTCTCCGGGTTTGTTGAAAACTGCTGTCTATCTGTAATTTCCAGGTTTTCGTTTACTAATGCTACTCTTGTATTGGTTCCCCCGATGTCAATTGCTACTGCGTATTTCATAACCCATAATTCTTCTGCATCTGATATGCAGAATCTCCTTTCTCGTCAACATATGTAAACTTCTGTCTGCCTTTGCAGACATTCTGGTTTAGTATAGCACAATAAAAAGGATCCTGCAATGCAGGATTCCCATAATAAATACTTCTATCAACTTTTCGCAGAAAGGAAATTCACGAACCGGAAATGCTTATCCATCTCGTCACCGATCAGGCCGATCACTTTTCCCATCGTAAATGCCGCCAGCACTGTTCCGATTCCAAGACCTTTGATATGTCCCAGGATCAGTCCTGTCATGCATGCAGTTGTTCCCAGACAGATCACATCAAAAGAAACCTTGATTTTAGAATATTTCACTTTAATAATCTCTGACAGTTCACGTGGAAACAGGTCTGTTGGAATGATCGGCAGACCGCATCTGTTGGAAAGTGCGATTCCCACACAGATCAGCAGATAGCTGATCACAAAATATAAAACTCTGAGTGGAATTGTCTTCGGCAGAACATTGATCCATGCCTCATTAACATCCAGAAGTTCACTGAACGCAAATCCTACAAAGAAACTGCACAGATAAATCGGTACGAATTTCTTTCTCAGTATCATCAGGCTTAAGATCAGAAGTGCCTGAAATATGTAAGTCCATGTTCCCAGTGTGATCACCGGAAATACTTTTTCAAATGCATAGGGAACGCTGGATATGGCAGATATTCCGGAACCGGAATACAGCATCAGGATAACTGCAAGACTGTTGATCATAACTGCGATCACCAGTGCCAGCTCCCCTCTGAAAATATGTCTCGAGTCTTCTTCTCCGTTTGTTTTCATAATAATCTTCTCTCCTCATTGCGCACAAAAAACAAGGGACCGCTGTCGAAAAGCTGACGGCAGACCCTTGTATGTGTCTTTAAAATTTATATTGTTATTTATTATTCTACGATGCAGACACGGATCATATTTGTTCTGCCCGGGATACCAAGCGGTACACCACCGGCAAATACAACAGTATCGCCAACTTTTACAAGTTTATGTTTCTGTGCTGCTTCGATTGCTCTCAGGCAAAGGATCTCAGAACTGTATTCTTCCCTGATCAGCATTGGATATACACCCCATGACAGATTCAGCTGACGCAGAACTCTCTCAGAGCTTGTGCAAGCACCGATCAGACATCCTGGTCTGTGTTTGGACATCATGTGTGCGGTACTTCCGGATTTGGTCACTGCCAGGATTGCCTGCGCTTTCAGGTCAATGGCTGTCAGACAGGTTGCATGTGCGATCGCGTTTGTAATATCCGGGTTCTCATTTCTGTCGGTTTTCTTGAAGATTGTGTTGTACTCAATGTTCTCTTCCATATGTTCAGCGATACGGCTCATCATCTGAAGTGCCTGTACCGGATATTTACCTGCTGCTGTCTCACCGGAAAGCATGGTAGCACTTGTTCCCTGGAAGATCGCATTGGCAACGTCTGTAGCTTCTGCACGAGTTGGTCTCGGATGAGAGATCATGGAATCAAGCATCTGTGTTGCTGTGATGACCGGTTTGCCTGCTGTATAAACTTTCTGAATGATCTTCTGCTGGATAACAGGTACATATTCCGGTGGAATTTCAACACCCATATCACCTCTGGCGATCATGATACCGTCTGCTGCTTCGATGATCTCATCGATATTGTCAACACCCTGCTGGTTCTCGATCTTGGCAATGATCTGGATTTCCTCACCGCCATTGTCTTTCAGGATTTTTCTCACTTCACGGATATCATCTGCAGTACGTGTAAAGGATGCTGCAACGAAATCAAATCCTTCTTGAATACCAAAGAGAAGATCTTCATGGTCTTTCTTGCTGATAAATGGCATCTTCAGGTTTGCTCCTGGAACATTGACACCTTTCTTATCTCCGATCACACCTGCATTGATAACCTTGCAGACAATATCTTTTCCGGAAATATCCTGTACTTCTAGATCAACAAGTCCGTCATCAACCAGAATGTGTCCGCCCGGCTGTACATCCTTATAAAGTTCTTTATAAGTAATGCTTACATGCTCGTTGGTTCCTTCGATATCTTTATTTGTAAATGTAAAAATCTGTCCTTCTTCCAGAGAAACCTTGCCATCCTTGAAGCATCCAAGTCTGATCTCTGGTCCCTTTGTATCAAGAAGCGCTGCAACAGGTCTGTCATATTTCTTACGAAGTTCTCTCAGCTTCTGGATGCGTCCTCTCTGTTCATCATGAGGTCCATGTGAGAAATTGAAACGTGCTACATCCATTCCCTCTCTCACAAGCTGTTCCATAACATCGTCTTTATCCGTAGACGGTCCCATCGTACAGATAATTTTGGTTTTTCTCATTTAATCTTTTCCTCCAACTGTCAAGTCAATTTTCTCTATTATCCCTGTAAAACAATGTAATAAAATGTTACTCGTTTTTATCAATGAAAAACATTAAATCAACTAAAAATTACCATTATTGAGACTATATGTCAATATCAAATTTCGGTTTATTTTTGTAAATATTTGACAAAAAAATAACATACTTTTATTGCAAATGTTACATATATTTTTGCTGGTTCGACAGTTGGCAAATTTATTACAAATTCCTGTCAAAACCCAAAATCTGCGTAGTCTTCCGGCAGGAACCTGTGGTAAATGATATGACATCCTTCATCTTTGAAACAATAATAATAGGGATCTGATCCATCATCAAAGCGTACCATCACATCAAATTCGCCGTTATCCATAGGTTCAGTAACAATCTTGTCTGAATAAGAATGAAATAACTCTTTGATTTCATCCAGCGTACATCCATGTCTGCCTACCAACTCGATCAGTGCCTTGATAAATTCATTATCTTTCATATTATTATGCACATATTCTGACGCTTTATCAGAAACAGTGAAACAGAAACGATCTCCTCTGTGTGAAACCACAACCTCCCCAAATTTCTCTTTCATATAAGCAGGAAAATCTTTTAAAATTTCCATCATTCCTGCTGCATCGGCATTGCTTTCAAAAAAATGATTCAGGGAACTGAGCGGATAATAAAGACTGATCTTCTCCTTCATGTATCCAAGCTTCGCCTGTTCTTCCTTGATCACATCGATCAGACTTGTTTCCAATCTATTATAATTCATTTATAAGTCCTCCTGAAAATCTGTTTTTTACCTTTTTCTGGTTAATATTTTATCAGATATTGCCCGAAAATCAATGGATTTCTTTCCCAATTGTACACGATCCAAAACATTCCTAATGTTTTCTTTTTCATACAAAAGTAAAGTATGCGATCCTTCCCGAAGGGCTTTTTATTTCATAGGAACATTACGGAGTAATTTCCCATGAAATAAAACAGCGTTTCAGATACTCTCCATATCCAAAACGCTGTCATCGTTCATACTATTTCAATCTGTACTTAATCCCAGTTTTTACGTCCATAGCGCAGTGTCACATCATAGATCTCTTTCTGGAGTTTCTTCGTAAGATCTCTCTTTTTAATCCTCCACTTCCAGTTGGTGCCAACTGTGGATGGTTTGTTCATTCGGAACCGGTTATCCAGTCCCATGTAATCCTGCATTGGAATTACGCAGACGCGTGCTGCACTTCGCATGATCAGGCTAATGAAGCATTGATACAATTCTTCTTCCGGTGTTGCATGATCGCACAGATAATCTCTTGCCAGCTTTCTTTCTTCTTCTGTAATGCTCTTCCACCATCCCACGATTGTTTCATTATCATGAGTTCCAGTATATGCCACACAATTCTCCGGATAATTGTGCGGCAGATAATCACTGGCACATCCGGAATCTCTGGCGTCAAAGGCGAATTCCAGTACTTTCATTCCCGGAAAACCGCTTTCATATACCAGATGACGTACAGAGTCTGTCATATATCCTAAATCCTCTGCAATAACCCGCTTCCAGCCCAGGACCTGTTCAATTCTGCGGAACAGATCGATTCCCGGTCCTTTTTCCCAATGTCCACCTGTGGCATCCGTATCTCCATACGGAATAGCAAAATATTCATCAAATCCACGGAAATGATCGATACGGACAACATCATAGAGCCTGAAACAGTAACTCATTCTGGATATCCACCACTGATATCCTGTATCTCTGTGATAATCCCAACGGTACAGTGGATTTCCCCATAACTGTCCTGTTGCAGAAAATCCATCCGGAGGGCATCCTGCCACTGCCAGAGGTACATTTTCCTCATCCAGCTGGAATAATTCCGGATGTGCCCATGCATCCGCGCTGTCCATGGCAACATAGATCGGGATATCCCCGATGATCTGGATTCCCTTTGAATTGGCATAGGATTTCAGTTTCATCCACTGCTCATAGAACTTGAACTGCATATACTGCTGGAATTCAATATCAAAATATAACTCCTCACGATAATAATCCATGGCATTGTTCCAGCGAAGTCTGATATCTTCTGCCCATTTCGTCCATTCCACACCCCCGAAACGATCCTTTACTGCCATAAATAAAGCATAATCGGAAAGCCACCAGCTGTTCTCTGCTACAAATTTCTGATAGTCCGGATTCTTGCTGATATCACTGTTTTCATATGCTTTTCGCAGAAGAGGATATCGTCCTTTGTATATTTTCTCATAGTCCACATCATCGGGTTTCTTTCCCCAGTTGACTTTCTCACAGTCTTTCTTATCCAGAACACCCTCTTCCACCAGTGTATCCAGATCTATGAAATAAGGATTTCCCGCAAATGTGGAAAATGACTGATAGGGAGAATCTCCATAACTGGTTGGGCCTAACGGCAGGATCTGCCAGTAAGTCTGACCGGCTTCCTTTAACCAGTCTACAAATTCATACGCACTTTTGGAAAAGCATCCGATCCCATAGTCTGACGGCAGGCTGCTGATCGGTAATAAAATTCCCGCTGATCTATTTTCCATAATTTCTCTCCTTTTGCATCCCTTGCTATGCTTTATTTGCATTATTTCATGCAAACGTTTGCATTAATTATAGCGTTATTTTGCATTAATTACAATCCACTATTTTTAATTCTACTTTTTAAACAATCAGACGCCTTGTTTTTTGTGCATTTCTTACTTTTTTGTGCATTGGGGAACTATCTGAAGACCTGGGAATGCCATTTGACAACCCCTGTTTCTTCTTATAAAATAGATGCAACGATAACCATGGTATGGAGTTTTTTACCAATCGCTCCATATCACTATTTATGGAGGTTTTTTCATGGCAGTAACCATTAAAGAGGTAGCAGCTCTGGCCGGCGTTTCACCGTCCACAGTTTCCAGAACCTGTAAAAATAACCCTTCTATCAGTGAAGAGACAAAAGAACGCGTGCGCAAAGCCATGCTTCAGTTAGGCTATGAACCCAATTTCCAGGCCAGCACCCTGGCATCCCAGTCATCCAATTCCCGGTGCATTGGCATCATTTTGCCCGCTTCTGCCAAAGAAGCATACGAAAATTCCTTTTATCTGGAAACCATCCGGGGAATCAGCCACTACTGCAACAGCCACCAGTATATCAGCACCATTATAACAGGACAGAATAAAGAAGAAATCCTGCAGACCGTGCGTTCTATGGCACGCAGTGGCAAAGCAGACGGTTTTATCCTTCTGTATTCCAGACAGGATGATCCTGTCATTGATTACCTGTTCAGTAAAGGCCTGCTTTATATTCTCATCGGTAAACCTGCCCAGTACACCAATCACACCATGTATATCGATAACGACAATCTTCTGGCAGGCCAGGAAGCCACAGAATATCTCTACAGCCTTGGCCACAGACGCATTGCTTATCTGGGTGTGGATTCTTCCCTGGTATTCTCTTCCGACCGTAAAATGGGATATCAGCAGGCACTTTTGAATCATGGACTGGCTGTACGTCCCGACTACTGTATTGAAGTTCCGGAGATTTCTCAGGAAAGATCAGACCAGCTGCTCAATCTTCTTAAGCAGAAAGACCGTCCCACTGCCATTTTGGTAAGTGACGACATCCTGGCGGTTTATCTGGAACGGGTATGTATGGAGGCCGGGCTTTCCATCCCCGAAGACCTGTCCATTCTTTCCTTTAACAACTCTCTTCTGGCCAGACTTACCTCACCTCAGCTCACATCCATAGATATCAATTCCTGTCAGCTGGGGATCGAGGCAGCCTCCCAGATGATCAACCATATCGAAAACCCCAATCTCCTGGCAACGAAGATCATCGTTCCTCATCATCTCATAGAGAGGGACAGCTGCCGGTCAGTGGATATCCATTCCGAACCGCTGTAATTTTTGTAATTGGTCATACCTATGCTTCAGTTTTTTGTTAATTATTTCTCAATCTTTGTTTGCAGATCTACTGTCCCAATACAGGTACAGTAGATCTATCCATATCAAAAAGTTATAATTATAATGCATTTTTTCTATTTTACGTTTTTTTCTTTCTGTGATAGCATATGTTTAGTTAAAAAAATAACACAATTTATTTACCAGTGTACCTGCAAGTTGTCGGTACACTGCCGAGACATCAAAGATAAAGAAAGAAAAAGAGGTAAGAAAATGGAAGACAACAAATTATGTCTTGAAAAGCAGCCTTTAAATCAGGAAATGCTTGACAAAATCGATGCTTACTGGCGTGCAGCGAACTACCTGTCTGCCGGACAGCTCTATCTTCTTGACAATCCGCTTCTGAGAGAGCCATTAACCATGGATCAGATTAAGAAGAAAATCGTTGGTCACTGGGGAACTGTACCAGGACAGAACTTCATTTATGCACACTGCAACCGTGTCATCAAACGTTACGACCTGGATATGATCCTCCTTTCCGGTCCGGGACATGGTGGAAACTTCATGATTGCCAACACTTATCTGGAAGGTTCTTACAGCGAAGTTTATCCTAACATCAGCCAGGATGAGGAAGGTATGAAGAAAATGTTCAAACAGTTCTCCTTCCCATGTGGAGTTCCGAGCCACTGTGCACCGGAAACACCTGGTTCCATCAACGAGGGTGGTGAGCTTGGTTATTCCATCGCTCATGCTTTCGGAGCTGTATTCGATAACCCGGAGCTGATCGCTACTACTGTTGTAGGTGACGGCGAGGCTGAGACCGGCCCTCTGGCAACATCCTGGCAGTCCAACAAATTCCTGAACCCGATCACTGATGGTGCTGTACTTCCTATTCTTCACTTAAACGGATATAAGATCAGCAACCCTACTATCTTCTCCCGTCTTTCTCATGAAGAGCTTGAATGCTTCTTTAAGGGCTGTGGCTGGAAACCATACTTCGTTGAAGGCGATGACCCAATGACCATGCACAAGAAGATGGCAGAAACAATGGATACTGTAATCGAAGAGATCAAAGCAATCCAGAAACACGCACGTGAGAACAATGATCCGGAGCGTCCAGTATGGCCAATGATCGTTCTTCGTACTCCTAAGGGATGGACAGGTCCTAAGGTTGTTGACGGACTTCAGATCGAAGGTTCTTTCCGTGCTCATCAGGTTCCGATCTCCATGGAGAAACCAGAACATCTTGAACTTCTGAAAGAGTGGCTGGAAAGCTATCGTCCTCAGGATCTCTTCGATAAAAACGGCCGCCTGATCCCTGAACTGGCTGAACTGACTCCTAAGGGAAATGCACGTCTTGGTGCGAACCCACATGCAAACGGCGGACTTCTTCTGAAAGACCTTCGTCTTCCGGATTTCCGTAATTACGGTATTGAAGTACAGCCGGGCAAAACAAAAGCTCAGGATATGATCGAACTTGGCGGATACATTCGTGACATCTTCAAACTGAATGAAGAGAACAAGAATTTCCGTATCTTTGGACCAGACGAAAGTATGTCCAACCGTCTGTACAAAGTATTTGAATATCAGAAACGTGACTGGAACGCAGAGATGCTTGACACTGATGACTGCCTCGCAAGAGACGGACGTATCATGGACAGTATGCTCAGCGAGCATATGTGTGAAGGATGGCTGGAAGGTTACCTGTTAACAGGTCGTCACGGCTTCTTCGCAAGCTATGAAGCATTCATCCGTATCGTTGACTCCATGGCAGCTCAGCATGCAAAATGGCTGAAAGTCTGCAACCAGCTTTCCTGGAGACAGCCGATCGCATCCCTGAACTTCATCCTGACATCCAACGTATGGCAGCAGGACCACAACGGATTTACACATCAGGATCCTGGATTCCTGGATCACATCGCTAATAAGAAAGCAGATGTGGTACGTATGTACTTACCACCAGACGCTAACTGCTTACTCTCCTGCTTCGATCACTGCATCAAGAGTAAGAACTATGTAAACGCAATCGTAGCTTCCAAACATCCAAGCTGCCAGTGGCTGACCATGGAGCAGGCTGTTAAGCACTGCACACAGGGTATCGGTATCTGGGAGTGGGCAAGCAATGACTGTGGTGAAGAACCAGACCTTGTCATGGCTTGCTGTGGTGATACACCTACACTTGAGATCATGGCTGCTGTTACGATCCTTCGTGATGAAATGCCAGAACTTAAGATCCGTGTTGTTAACGTTGTCGACCTGTTCAAACTGGAATCCGACCACAAACATCCACACGGCTTAAGCGATGCAGAGTACGATGCAATCTTCACAAAAGACAAACCGGTTATCTTTGCATTCCACGGATATCCGACACTGATCCACGAGCTTACATATGGTCGTCATAACCACAATGTTTCCGTTCATGGATATCAGGAAGAAGGTACGATCACTACTCCATTCGATATGCGTGTACAGAACCAGATCGACCGTTTCAACCTTGTAAAAGATGCCATCATGCATCTGCCACAGCTTGGAAATAAAGGTTCTTACTTAATCCAGAAGATGAACGACAAGCTTGTTGAGCATAAACAGTACATCGCTGAATATGGCCAGGATCTTGAAGAGATCAGAAACTGGGAATGGCATAAATAAAATCTTATAGTTAAATTGTCCAGACAAAACTACAGGACAGGTACATGTGATTTCGCATGATACCTGTCCTGTTTTTCTTCTGCATTATTTTTATATACAAATCCGTACCAGATTTATACACCTTCTCTTTCTGCCAGGAATTTCTGAAACGCCTTGGATGCAATACTCTGAGGATATTCTGTATCATGTATCAGAATAATACTTCTCTCAGGAAATGTTTCATTTACATCAATTTCAAAAACCTTATCTGCTGCCAGATCATCTTTTGCAAATTCTTCAGGCAGAAATCCAATTCCCATGTTATATCGCACTGCCGGGAGGATCATGTCTGTAGTCGCCAGCTCTACATCCGGTGAAAACTGCAGACCGTTTTTGGCAAAATACGCATTCAGATATCTCCTGGTGATTGCCTCAGAAGTCAGGCTGATCCACGGATAGGTGGACAACTCCTCCAATGAAGTCTTTCTTCCCTTCAACTCTGCAAAACGGCTGCCCCCGATCAGGATTTCTTTATACTTTCGCACAACTTTCATTTTCAATGGTTCTGTAACCTGTAAGGCTGCAGACACAACTGCAAGGTCTACCTTTCCTTCCCTGAGTGCACTTACAGAGTCCGTAGTACTGTTATTCAATATCTTAAAATGCACATTCGGATATTGAATATTAAAGTCTCTGACTGCCTCAAACAAATAACAATGAAGCGCCGTCTCCGTGGCACTGATATAGATGGTTCCATTTTCCAGGCTGATCAGATTGTTCAGATTATCTTCTGCCTTAAAAAACTGCGCACAGCCTGCTGCTACATATTCATAGAAAATCTTTCCCTCAGGTGTCAGTTTCATCCCGCTTTTGCTTCTTGTAAAAAGGCGACAGCCCAGTACATTCTCCAGATTATGGATCGTCCTGGTCACAGCCGGCTGGCTGGTTTTCAGCACTGCTGCTGCCTTTGTGAGATTTTCATACTTGGAAACATAATAAAACACCTTATAATATTCGAAATTAGAATTCATTTCTTTCTCCGTCATTTAAGCCTTTTTTCGCGCATATTTTATCATAAATTCTTTTTTTGTACAATCTTTACAATTTCTCAATCCGGAATTATAATGATTCCGGGTTATTAATCTTAACCAAATGGACAGAATGGAGATTTTTATGACTGCCGGATTTCTTATTTTCCGTTACCCGCTTCTTCGTGTCATTCAGACACCTGAAGATACTTTCACAGGAACCATGAGTTACATTACCGTAATTCTGGATATCCTGTTTATGGGGCAATTACATTTCGGCGTACAGAGCGCTGCTGTTGCCACTATTGCAGCGCAGGCAGTCAGCGTTATTCTTTGCCTTTTCTATATCATAAAGAACTACCCTGAGCTTCATATCAAACGGGACGATCTTCATGTGTCTCCTCTGCTGGCAGTATTCTGCTTCTGTATAGTGCTTTTGCAAACAGGGCCTGGCTTTCGCCAGACCCTGTTTCGTTCTTATTCCAATAATTCACTTAATCAATCAGATCATTCTGAAATCTCGACAAATGTTCATACGGAAGGATCAGTCTTCCTCTGTACAGTCCGCATCCGTCATTGATCAGGCTGTTATTTACTGCTGCAAACATATTTACATCCAGCTTTGACAGATCCAGTTTCTGCAGGCGGATTCCTCTTTCATATGCATCATCGAAATATCTGCATTCGCCCTGGGGAATGGCATCACGTCTGGCGCGTTCACTCTCCTGCTTCTTTTCGTATCCCAGATGATTGGCTGCGCCGATCTCTGCTACATCATCCATATCCTTGGTACGGATCTGCACTTCCAGATAGGACCTGGAGCTGTTGTCATAGAATGTAATATGGAGGGACTGATAATCGGAATCTTTTTTCTCAGAAATATAATCCCTGTAATAGGGCTTCGCAAACTCATCCATCAATTCCGAATGACTTATTTTCACCCCGTTCGCAGGCTCTGCCGTAAACCCCTGCTCTTCCAGAAATCCCGGAAGTCTGTTGGCAATATCATAAAGATATTTCAGCTCCTCTGTCTCTCTGTCCTCACCAGGTTTCAGGTGACATTTCGGAAGAGAGATTACAATTCGGTACGCGATCAGATCGCGGAAACAGCTCAGCTTATTCTTCAACTCTGCAATAGGCGGGTAAGTTCCGTTTTTTATGTAGTAATCGTAAATATATTCTACAATATATCCGTTAAATTTCTCCTCTGCGCGGATCAGGGATTTGATTCGCCCTTTTACGGTAAAGGCCAAAAACGGATATTCATGAGTCATATATTTATAAAATTCTCTGATCTTCTGAGACTGTGCGGTAAGGAAATCGTTATGTTCCAGCAGTTCCTTGATCTGGATCAGAAAATTGCAGTGGATCAGATCAATTTCATTATGATTCTTCTTCGCATCTTTTCGCAGGTCCTCAATATAATTCTGCAGTATTTTCAGTACCGTATCTCCGGAATATAAATAATCATTTAATGTTATCATAGGCATGCCTCTTGCTCTTTTTTTCTTACTCTGTATTTCGTCGGAATTTCCATAAAATTTACAGTTACTTTTTATTTTATCAGACTTCATCAGATTATCAAGGAAAATCCTGTTTCTTACGCACAAAAACAGACGGCCTGTTTCACCGCCTGTTTCCTGCTGCTTTATTCGTATTGTATTATCCGATCGGTTCAAAATCTACTGCACCGTGTTTGCATAACGGACAGATATAATCTTCCGGAAGTTCATCGCCTTCATAAATATATCCGCAGACCTTACATACAAAGCCTTTCTTGCCTTCTGTTTCCGGTTTCGGTTTTACGTTCTTCTGATAGTAGGTATAACTCATGGTCTCCTGGTCACTTACCACACGTGCTTCTGTCACGCTGCAGATAAACATTCCGTGAGTTCCCAGATCTACGTACTGCTCTACTTTCAGGGACATGAATGCATTAATATATTTATCCAGGAACACCAGACCATTATCAGAACGGTTTACTTTCTGTCCTGCAAATTTATCTGCACTTCTTCCGCTCTGGAAGCCAAACTGCTCAAATACAGAGAACGGAGCTTCTACAGAGAGACAGTTTACATTCATCACACCAGTCTGTTTAATAACATGGTGGGAATAATTTGTCTTATTAATATTAACTGCTACGCGGAATGGAGAATCAGTCAGCTGTGTAACTGTATTGACAATCAGTCCGTTATCCTTCTTTCCATCATTGGAGGTTACCACATACAGACCATATCCGATGCGGAAAAGAGCTGTCATATCATTCTTGTTTGCCAGTTCATCATTTTTTGCAATATATTCCTGGCAGAGTTCAGAAGCCATTGCTTCCATCTGATCCTTATTGTCCTGATCTACTGCGGACATGATCTTCACGGTTGTATCCAGCCAGTTGATCTTTTTGCATTCAGAGAGCATGTTCTTCATCACCTTCGCTGCCAGAGGTGCCCAGGATCCGTTTTCGATCAGACCTACCGTGCGGTTCTGGAAATTATGCTCCACCAGACGGGTAATGAAGTCATTCATAAATGGGTAGATTCCTGCATTGTAAGTGGTTGTTGCAAGCACCAGTTTGCTGTAACGGAACGCATCGCTGAGTGCCTGAGACATATCATCCCTTGCCAGATCATAAACTACTACTTTCGGGCATCCTTTACTCTTCAATTTCTCTACGAACTGGTTAACTGCTGCTTTGGTATGTCCATATACAGAAGTATAGGCAACAACGATTCCTTCTTCCTCAGGAGTGTAGGAAGACCATGTATCATAGAGTCCGATATAGTGACCCAGATTCTCTGTCAGAACCGGTCCGTGCAATGGACAGACGATCTGGATATCCAGTGTTGCGGCAACTTTCAGAAGTCTCTGTACCTGTGCGCCATATTTGCCTACAATGCCTATGAAATATCTTCTTGCTTCATCGTCCCAGTCTTCCTCTACATCCAGAGCACCGAATTTACCGAATCCATCTGCTGAGAAAAGAACTTTATCTGTGCTGTCATAAGTCACCATAACTTCCGGCCAGTGTACCATTGGTGCAAATACAAAAGTAAGATTGTGGTTTCCCAAACTTAATGTGGAGCCATTTTCTACTTCCAGTTTCTGACCCTCCAGATCCAGTCCGAAGAAGTTTTTGATCATGACAAAAGTTTTCGCATTGGCTACCACTGTAGTTCCCGGATATACTTCAAGAAAATTAGCCACATTGGCAGCATGATCCGGTTCCATATGCTGTACGATCAGATAATCCGGTTTCCGCCCATCCAGGATCCGATCCAGGTTATCCAGCCATTCGTGTTTGAAATTCGCATCTACCGTATCCATAACTGCGATCTTCTCATCCAGGATCACATAAGAATTATAAGCCATTCCATTTGGTACTGCGTACTGTCCCTCAAACAGATCTATCTGATGATCATTTACTCCTGCGTACTTGATACTTTCTGTAATCTTCATATTTTTCCCTCTATTCTTTCCTGTAAACTTATGTTTATCTTTGTTTCTTTTCTATGCTTATATTATACCAAAATAGTCCAATTATTTCTGTTGCATATGCAACAATTTTATGTGATTTTTCCAGAAAATGGTGTTATAATCAACTGGTGAGGTGACTAATCATGACAGATAATATTACTCTTTTCTCTCATATTCTTCCCGAAGAACAGGAAAGAATGCGGGTCTGTTTTCAGGCAAGAGAAATCCTTTATAAAAATAACGAGATCATCATGGAGTATTCCGATTCCATGACAAAAATAGGCCTGATCCTTGAGGGTCAGGCCACACTTTATTGCTGCGATATAGACGGAACGGAATATATCATGGATGAATTGCATACCGGCAGCGTTTTCGGGGAACCATTCCTTCTCCCCGAAGACTCACTGCATTATTATGTCCGCTCCAGATCCAGAACACGGGTCATGTTTATTGACTACCAGCATGTGATCAAACGCTGTTCAAATGCCTGCAGCCATCACAGTCAGCTAGTCAGCAACCTGCTGCAGATGACTGCCCGCAAAGCCAGCCAGCAGACTAACCGCATTTACGTACTTTCCCATGGAACCATACGCCAGAAACTGATGTCTTATTTTTCATCTCTGGCTGATGAAAAGACTCACACCGCTGCCTTGTCTATGTCCTACACAGACCTGGCACAATACCTGAGTGTAGATCGCAGTGCCATGATGCGCGAATTAAAAAATCTCTGTGAGGAACAGATCATTGCCAGAGAAGGACGGATCATACATATTCTTTCATGAAACTCTCCAGATCTCCGATAGACAATGGTTTCGCAAACAGATACCCCTGATAATATCCCGGATCATACTGTTTGATAAATTCAAATATATTCTATCGTCCTTCTTCATTTGCCCCATCCCCTGTTATGTATATTTCTATTCCACAAACTTTGTTCTCTATTATACCACATATTTCGTGAAACTTAACAGGATCCGCCTATTTTCTTTATCATCTCATACAGGGCTTCTACACTATATGGAAGAATGTTTTCATCCAGGCGGAATTTCGGATGATGGAACGGATAGACTTCCTGTGGGATTCCTGCCAGAAATATGGAAAAAAGTCCTCCCGTTTCTCTGAAATACCGGTAAGCATTGTCCCCGGACAAAAAAAGTTCATCTTCTCCCTCCAGGACAAATTTATCTCCAAACACTTTCTCTCCCACTTCCCTGGCAATTTGTACAAACGCCTCATCATTGGCAAATGCATATACCGGATCTTTCGGATATTCTATAACGATCCGGGTTCCTGTCTGTTTCTCAACCTCCCTGAGTTTCTCTTCCAGAAGATCTTTCAGGCAGAAATAGGTTGTCTCATGTACTGCCCGGATATTTCCATTGAGTACCACATGATCTGCGATAATATTCGTATATTCGCCGCCATGTATTGTTCCTGTCCCCAGAATATATTTCCCTGCTTCCGGATGTTCCTTTCCGAAATTTTCATTCAGATTATGAATTGCAGTAACTGCCTGCGCAGCTCCATAGATGGCATCCACTCCATTATGTGCTTCACACCAGTGGCTAGATCTGCCATAAACATGGATCCTCATACTGCCGATCATGGAAGATGCCTGTCCCTGATGCACAGCCATTCCCAGCGTCATATCTGCTGCATAATGAAACATCAGAAAGGCATCTGGTCTGGGATCTTTTAATGCCCCTGCCTGGATCATCCGCTTCGCACCCTCACCGATCTCCTCTGCAGGTTCGAAAAGGAACCGCATCCTTACCGGAAAAGTCTCCTGTTCTTCTGCTACGATCTTCGCCAGTATCAGCGCTGCTGCAAGGATCATATCATGTCCGCAGGCATGCATACAGCCCTGATTTACAGATGCGTAGGGCAGACCAGTCTGCTCCTGTATCGGCAGTGCATCCATTTCTGCTCTGAGAATGATCAGCTTCTCTCTTTTTTTCAGACATGGAAGTTCTGCGATCAGTCCTGTAGGTTCTACAGCGGTAACCGTATAACCCAGCTTCTCCAGATATATGCGGATATATGCGGATGTTTCCACTTCCTGAAGTGCAAGCTCCGGATACTGATGAAAATGGCGTCTCAGATTGATCAATTCTTCTGTGTAATCTTGTATCTTCATGTAATCTCCTGTCTGCATTCATTATGATCTTTTCTATTTCCTATTTAGTTCCCTGCCTTCATTTTCTACAGAGTATATAGCATATCATGCCATTCTTCACCGCCCCATGAAGAATCAGAGATTCCCAGATCTTTATAGCCCATTTTAGTGTACATCTCCACTTTGTTATCCAGGCAGGTAAGAAAGACTTTCTCTCTGCCATTTTCTTTCTCTCTTTTCAGATACTGGTACATCAGTTCTCTTGCAAGTCCCTGCCCTCTGTACTCCGGCAGTACTTCAAGTCCCAGAAGCATAATGTTCTTTCCCTTCGGGTTTTTTAACGTAACATCTGTAAAAAACTCATCACGGAAAACTTCCTCATCTGTTGCGTTTCCACTTAAGAAACCGGCTATTTTTCCAGTTTCTTTATCCACTGCGACCAGAAAGAACTCTGAAACCTGCAGTATTCTTTCTCTCATATGCTTCTCCGAGCACGCCTCATTTGGCGGAAAGCAGATCTGTTCCATTCTGACCGCCTGATCAACTTCCTCTGGTCTGATATTACGGAATTCGTACTTTTCCATAATTGTTTCACTGATAAATTCCTTCATTTCTTTTTCCTCATCCAAAAATTATTCCAATACCCCTTTATCAGTTTACTGAACATGCCGAGAACAGCAGAGCTTTTCACAGGGCGTATTTATTTTATTATACTGTAAAATATTCGATTTCTCAATGAATAATCTGCCGGAACAGATAAAAACAGAGATACCTGTTTTTACAAGTATCTCTGCGCTCTATTCCTCCGGCCATACAAAATGGGCATTTCCTGCTTCCAGACCATCTATCAGGATATTCTGTCCTGTACAGAAACGGTTTGTGACTGTCATAAAATATGCCCAGTCTGCGGCTTCTTCTACTGTCATCCAGCGTTTCAGCGGGGTCTGCTCCATGATCTCGTTCCACAAAGCCTCATCCTCCATAACCGGTTTATTCAGCTCCGTCAGAACACCTCCGAAATCAAGACTGTTGCAGGTTGCTCCATACTTTGCAATGCGGAGCGCAACATTCTTTGTATAAGAAAGGACTCCTCCCTTGCTCGCAACATATTCCGGAAATTCAGACCCGTTATGTCCGCTGGCAGAACCGATCATAAGGACTGCTTTGATTCCCGGATGCATTCCGTATTTCTCGGTAATTGCAATCGTTCCTTTTAAATTCACATCAATATCTTCTTCGTTCTGCACCCCTGCATTGTTGACCACAATGTCAAAGGGAGCTAATTCCGGATATTGCGTCTTATCACGAATGTCCATACAGATATGCGTATAGCATTCATGCTGTATGGATGCTTCCCTGCGGTCAATCCCAATAACTGTGTATCCTTCCTTCAAAAATTTATCTGCAATACCCTTTCCGATCCCGGAACTTGTACCTGTGATCAGTACTCTCATAATCATATCCTCCCAAAGTCCGACGGATAATTTCAGTTTCAACTCTGTCATATCTGTCATTTTATCATCTCAGCCAGAAGTGAAAATAATTCTTCTACATGTATCGGTTTTGCAATATGCCCGTTCATGCCTGCTTTAAATGCATTTCGACGATCCTCTTCAAAAGCATTTGCTGTCATTGCTATGATCGGGATAACAGCTTTTTCCTGGCATTTTTCCTCCTGTTTGTTGAAGATCAGCGATTCAGTGCACTGTAGATCCTGGAAGATAATATCTGGATTCCATTTACTCCACTGTACTCATCTGTCTGTGCAAAAATACATAAAATATACGTAGTCTTTTTGCCATAAACAATTGCCACATCATTCTTGCAGCTGTCGTTCTCCCCTGTTTTATTCGCGCATTTTACTCCGTACGGAAGTCCTGCCGGGATCTTCCATGTTTTTGTCTGACGCAGAAGCAGATTCAGCATTTCTCTGGAATATCTGGCAGATACGCATTTTCCCCTGTAAATCTGCTCCAGGATCATTCCTGCATCCTTTGCAGAAGCCATGTTTACCTGACCGTCCCATGTGAAGGAAGAACTGGATGGATGAAGGCTGCTGTGACAGCTGGTTTTCGTACATCCTGCTTTTTTCAGATATCGATTGATCACATTGCAGCCATCTGTGAAACTTCCATAGGAACTGTTTCTTCTGACCAGTTCATTAAAGGACTCATTATCACTGACTGTGATCATGTCTTCCAGAAGACTGTCAACTTCGGCAGTCTTTTTTATTCTTCCATTTTTGATACTGTCGTAGGTTCCGGCCATTGCAAACAGCTTGATCACGCTGGCAGGTCTCATCGCTTTATCATTAATAGAGATCACATCACCTGTTTTCAGATTTTTTACATAAACAGACCATTCTCCGCTATATCCGGCGATCATTGCCTGCAACTGCTTCTTCAGACTGCTCAAAGACATTTCTTCCTTCTTACATTTACGTCCATCACAGTCCACATAGCTTCCGTCCGGTACCTGCATGCTCTTTGCTATCTGTCCGTCAGCTTTCACATAGCACCCCTGAACCCAGGTATTCACATACATTCTGCCTGTTCTGGAAAGAAAATATTTCTTTTTTCCAACCTGCTTCCAGCCTCGTTTATTGACCCAGAGTCTTCCGTTATTTTCTCCGAAATAATACTGTCCCTTAAAACGTACATCGCCGATCTTTGTATCCAGAACATGAAAGGTTCTTCGCGTATCCAGGATTCCCTTTTTGTTAAATGCATAATATCCTGTAGAAAATTCGCTTTCTTTGGAAAATTTCACATATACGATTTTTGACGCCAGGAGCTGTTTATCTTTCTCTTTTTTTCCTGTTGTAAGATGCCATGAACCATCTTTTTTCTCCAATGTTATTTTCACACTTCCATTTGCTTTCGCAAAAATTACTTTTTTTGATGCTGCCTGTACCTGTACCGAAACTGCCAGTATGCAGACCGCCGCCAGTATACAGATCAAAATTCCTGTTTTTCTTTGTGATATCTTTTTCATCTTTTGTTACCTTCTTACTTTCCTATAAGTATCCCAAAACTTCAGAGTCCGAATCCTTGTCTTTATAAATGTATTCTTCCTGAAAATGCCACATGTGGAAGTTCATAAAAAGTGCTGTCCTTTGGGCATATTGGACGGTATAGCGGGTCTGCAACGATAATTTTTGAATCTTTCAGGGCTTCTTCCATTGCTTCTTCTCCAGATACCACTTTGTCTTTTTTGCCAAGCAAAGTTTCACATCCTTTTAACGGGCAAAACACGCGGGCTGCACGTCCATATTTCTTTTCGATACCTGCTGCCAGAGATCCCATCGTGACAGGTTCCCCGATCAGAGTGATCCCTGCATCCTGCAATATACGGTTCTGCAGATATACAACCGTGGGTTCTGCCTGATGTGCAATTGTGGAGTGCTGTTCGCTTGCAGACTGCTGTATAACTTCTGTCTCCAGTGAGTTTGAAATATCTTCTGCCAGCCACTGGTTTGGCGTTCCGATCACATATGGGATTTTATATGTTTCCCAGAGGAACTTTGCCGCCCGCAGTCCTACTGCAGACACCACCAGATTCACATCTGCTTTCCCTGATTTCTGCAGAGTTTCCAGATCATCTCCCATCGCCCATGTAGCTAAAATATTCCATCCATACTTTTTCAGATTTTCTTTTAATGTCTCTACGTTTTCCTGTGGTCCAAAATCCAGTGGTGTCACTCCCAGCAGATTTACACTGCGTGAAAAAACAGCTTCTTTCTCCTGTCTGGCAGGTTTTTTTACAAACCTCCGGGCAATTTGTTCCAGCGCAATTCCCGCTCCGTATATATAATCATGCATACCATTTGTCGGCACAGAAAATGCAGGAATTCCGGTTTCCGTCTCGATCACCCGCGCGATTGCGGGAAAATCCGTGCCATTCATAAATGGGATTGGAGATCCTGCCAGTGCGAGAAACTTTGGATGTAATTCACGAACTGCATGTTTGATGTCATCGATAAATTTACGGTCATTTCCCATGATCGCATCGATTTCTGTAAGTCCTGAGATAAAGATCAGACTGTCCTGATCGTACCAGCGTATCTCATCATGGGTATTGTAAGTAGAGTTGCATCCGGACGGGTCATGCATCACGGTCATTCCACCGAGTTCATATAATGCGGAACAGACACCGGACACGTCTGCTGTATAAATCGGTATAATTCGATAAGACTGTCTCATAGGCAGCACTCACACCCCCATCCTTTTTGCACTACAAGTTTTTCCGTATCCTTTTCTTCACGATACGCCTCCATCATCAGCTCTGCTGTTCTTCTGATACCGTCAAATCCATACAGGCCTTCTCCCTGTACCAGATTGACAAAGTGACGGCTTCGATTGAAATAAGCTGCCTTTTGTCCGATTGCAAGCACTTCCTCACTGCCGCCTCTTGGCAGTACTCGCATCTTCACCTGGATCGTTGCGATCAGCTCAAGTTCCGGCGCGTATTTCTGCAGCCAGAGAAAGTCTTCTTTTTCCTCCGGACTGATGCCATCCAGATAAACAGCTTTCACACAAAAGCCATGAGTCAGAAGCAGTTTCGCCAGTCCAAGAGGTCTTGGATGATACAGATAATCCAAAGCAATCGGCATATCTTTGATCAGTTTTTGGGCATTTACCAGCGCCTCTTCACAGGATTCTCGTTCATGCGCCAGTTCGTCTTCTGTCAATTCCGGCAGTCCAAGTGTATCTGTCAACTGCTTTAACTGCCGCTCGATCTCTTCATAGTCAAAACTGCCGGGAAGATACAGATGCTTACGTCCCAGATGTCTTGCCTGTTCTTCCATTCCGTATTTTCCGGCAGGATAACAGTCAATAAACAGACAGCCTTTGCTCATATCCAGAAGGTCCTGCCAGGTTTTGCAAATAGGCAGTTCCTGCACTGTATAATCATATCGTGTTAATAAACGCTTAATATCACTGCTCTCATCCAGCGCAAAATCACTGCCAAATACAGATACTGTTTTCCTGTCCGGTTCGCAGAATGGAAGTGGATCATACATTGCTTTGCGTAGCTTCTGATCCGGAGTTAAACCATGCTTCTGCATGATTGGATCCATGTAACAGCGGATAAAACAGATATCCGGGAAACGGTACTCCAGTTCACTGTAAATATAGTCCAGATTGCTTCCCACAAAATGATGCAGACAAACCGTAAACAGCAGAACTGCCCTTGGATGGTCCCCGCGTTTGTTCAGCACATCTGTCACACCTTCGATAGTAATATCTTCCAGGTTGCTGTTTAGAAGATCCTGTTCTTCCAGAATCACAAAAGAAAAACGGTCTGCCGCATTCATCTCCGCCGCTGTCAGTACAACACCACGCATGCAATTGTCTGCACAGACATAAATCTGAATGGATTCCGGAACCTGCATCCCTGTATGTACAATATTCCAGTTGCCATGTACCGGAGAATTATATTCCAATTCTGAAGCAAAAGGCACTGGAAACGAAGCGTCTTTTATTTTTACCATTGCACCTTTCGGATCAACCGTTTCACCCACACAACGTAACATTACACTTCCTCCTGTATATGTGCATCCACGCATCTACTCATACATTCATCCTTTACAGCACTGTTTCCGTCTCTCAAAGCACCGCCGCATATGCGGTACATCTGCACTGCAAGCGCACGATATTCCTCTGCCATTTCACTTTCAGTATAACACTCCATCAATGTTTTTTGTTGTTCTTCTGCCAGTACTACCTGTTCACTGTGTGATAAGGTACCAATAACAGAAGTGTGGAAATCTTCTGCCAGCTCTGCTACTTTTTTCTCTTCTCTGGGAACCTCTCTACGGTTTAAAATGAGTCCGCCAAGTCCGGCATATCCACGATTCTTAAAATTCTGCACTGCCATGGCAATATTTGCGGCTGCATGAATCGCCATATTTTCTCCGGATGTGATGATAAATATTTTGTCAGCGTAACCGTTTCGCATCGGCATGGAAAATCCACCACAGACTACATCTCCAAGCACGTCATATAAGACCACATCCGGTTTGTATACTTCATATGCTCCCAGCTCTTTCAGCTTTTCCAGCGCCGTAATGATTCCACGACCGGCACAACCAAGTCCCGGAGTCGGTCCGCCGGCTTCCACACAGATGACATTGTTGTAGCCAATACGGATCATATCCTCCAACTGCAATGCCTGTTTTTTTTCATTATATAAATCCAGCACTGCCGGAACTGCCTCTCCGTGACGGAGTAAAATGGTAGAATCTGCTTTCGGATCGCATCCGATCTGCATCACCTTAAGTCCCATTTCTGCCAGTGCTGCCGCTACATTTGAAACAGTCGTAGATTTTCCGATTCCGCCTTTTCCATATACTGCTATTCTGATCAATCTTTTGTTCCTCCTTCTGCCGGAGTAATGACTTTTGAATATGCTGTTTTTGCAGATACTCCCTTTAAATGTCCGATTTTCCCGGAAAGTGCGCTGATCTTATCCTGCGGTGCATCTATGACAATGCTGATAATGCTGACTCCCTTTGAGCGGTATGGGATTCCCATTCTGCCTACAATATACTGGCGAGCTTCATGAAGCAGGGTGTTTAACTCCTCGATTGCATCTTCCTGTTCTACAATAATTGAAATAACTGCCACTCTGGTGTCCATGCCTGATTCCTCCTGTTTAGCAGATTCTTGGTAAAAGTTCTCCTCCCGGCTGAGGGAGCAGTGCCTGTGTGCCGATCTCTGTCTCCATGATCACTCTTCCCTGTTCTTCTGCGATCACTTCACCAATGATCGCTGCATTTGCAGAATATGGACATTTTCTCAATGTTTCTACAATGCTTTCTGCCTCTTCCTTTGGTGCCATAATGACAAGTCTTCCCTCGCATGCCAGATATAGAGGCTCAAGTCCAAGCATTCCACAGACTCCCTTTACCTCCGGCTGTACCGGAACATCCGCCGCATTTAAACGAATGCCTACGTTGCTCTGACCTGCAATCTCATACAGGACAGTTCCAACACCGCCTCTGGTTGCATCACGTATTACATGCAGATTGTGTGTGGTATCCATGACTGCCTTTACCGTGTTCCACAAAGGTGCACAGTCACTGGTCACATCTGCATCAATTCCAAAATCTTCTCTCTCTAACAAAATCGTGCATCCGTGGCGTCCGATATCACCGGTTACAATGATCGCATCCCCAGGTTTCGCCAGTTCTCCGCCGACAGTTACTCCTTCTTCTATTTCACCCATTCCGGTTGTGGTGATAAAAACTCCATCTACCTGACCTTTTCCTGCAACTTTTGTATCTCCTGATACAATATGTACACCTGCTTCTTTTGCTGTTTTCTCCATGGCGGCAGCGATCTCTTCCAGTTTTTCCATCGGAAATCCTTCCTCAATCACAAATGCGCAGGTCAGGTACAGTGGTTTTGCTCCCATACAGGCAAGGTCATTCACAGTTCCGCAAATAGACAATTTACCGATATTTCCTCCTGGAAAGAATGCCGGAGATACGATGAAACCATCGGTAGATACTGCCATTTTGCCTGTTGGTGGAACTAATACTGCTGCATCATCTGCTGTCAGATCCTTGTTTGCAAAATGTGCTTTAAACACCTGGTCGATCAGTTCAGATGTCTGTTTGCCACCGGCACCATGTGCCATTGTTACTGTTTTATTTTCCATAATGAATTCCTTCTTTCTAGTAAAGATAAATTTATATCTTATGAATGCTGATAACTATTCAGCAGTCTATTGTCCCGCGAGGTGTTCTTACATTTTCATGCCAAAATACTGAAACATATAAAATAAAACTCCCATCATTGAAGCCAGTTTTTAATGGATTTTGACTTATAACTGAGAAAGTACCGAATCGTTATGAGTATTGATAATACGCAGAACAGGCTCCCTCGCCGGATACCATGCAGGCCCCGACCGGATGCTGCGGAGTGCAGCCTTTTCCGAACACTTTACAATCAGATGGTTTGCATTTTCCCTGCAATACATCGCCACAGCGACAGGCCGAGTTTGGTTTTCCTTCGATTTTCGGCATCTGATACTTGATACGTGCATCGAAATTCTGCCATTCCTGTCTTAATTTCATGCCAGATGCCGGAATCACGCCCAAGCCTCTCCATTCACAGTCACAGGCTTCCATCATCTCATTTACAAGTGCCTGTGCTTCCCTGCTTCCATCCTGTGTCACCACACGCGGATAGCAGTTTACAAAAAACGGCTTTCCTTCCTGAAATTTTACCAGTGCAACTGCCAGTGCTGTCATCAGTTCTTTTGCAGTAAATCCTGCCACAACGCCGCTGACTCCCTCTTCTGTCAGTGCTTCGCACAGACGTGTTCCCGTGATGGCATTGACATGTCCCGGATATAAAAATACATCTGCACTGCCTTTTAACACCTCATAAGCCTGTGGCATGGTTTTATTGGCAGTCAGTATCGAGTAATTCTCCAGTCCATCCGTTTTTGCTGCCTTTACAGAAAGGCATCCAGCCGGTGTCGTTGTTTCAAATCCAACAGATAGAAATGTCACATGCCTGTCCGGATGTTCTCTGGCATATTCTTCCGCATCTGCCGGAGAATACACGACATGGATTTCTGCTCCCTGTTCACGTGCTCCCGCAAGACTCATCTTGGTCCCCGGTACACGTACCAGATCGCCAAACGTACAGATCGTAACTCCTTTTTCCAGTGCCAGATAAATTGCTTCGTCAATAAAGCTAACCGGAGTCACACATACCGGACATCCAGGGCCGGAAATCAATTCTACCTGCTCTGGCAGCAATTTACGGATTCCCAGTCTGAAGATTTCATGAGTGTGCGTTCCGCATACTTCCATGATCCGTACCTTCGGGCCATCATAATTTTCTATGATCTCCCTGGCGGTTTTCTTTTTCTTTTCACTTTTCTCCTCTGCCATTATAAGAATTCCTCCATGAGCTGTTCTGTTTCACTGTCATCTTCATCAGTGATCTTTGCAATCGCCACACCTGCATGAACCATGACATAATCTCCAGGCTCCAGGTCTTCCAGAAGCTGAGAAGAAACCTCTCTTTTGGCACCGCCTGCGTCGATGAGCGCTGTGCCATTACTGATTTTTACTACTTTTGCAGATAATCCTACACACATTTCTATATCCTCCTGTTCACCCATATATTATTGTTCAAATGCCACATCCCGTATGCGGCCTGTCCGATTGCGATTCCTCCATCATTTGGCGGAATCATGTGATGTCGCAGTACTTCAAATCCTTCCTGTACGAGTCGTTCTTCTGTCAGGCGCAACAGTAATCGATTCTGAAATACACCGCCACTCAGCACGACTTTATTTCTGCCGCTGCTGTTGCGTGCTTCGATGCAGACTGCTGTGATCTGTTCTGCCAGTACCTGATGAAACAGATATGCGAGTCTGCCGCTGTCTGCACCTTGCATTTTTTCTTCTACAATGTACTGTATCAGCATCCTGGTATTCAAAATAAAACGTTCCTCGTTTTTATACACCATCTTGTCTAAGTTTTCATTTCCGGTCGGATTTTCGACTGTTTCCATATCCTGCGGTTCATATGCTTCTGCCGCAAACTCCAGTGCCATTGATGCTTCGCCCTCAAAACTTGACTGACGTCTGATACCAAGTATCGCACTGACTGCGTCAAAAAGCCGTCCCAAACTGGTTGAAATCACTGCATTGATTTTCCGGTCTGCCATGGTAAACTGCACTTTACTTTCCTGTTCAGTGCAAAGACCAAGTTTCTCAATAATCTCCCACGCCTGTTCGCGGTCTTTCGTATATCCATAGATCATAGATACCGCAATACGCCAACCCTCTTTCGCAGAAGCATCACCGCCAATCTGCAAAAACGGGGTAATACTTCCAAATCTTGTAAAATCCTCATAATCTGCCAGCAGAATCTCTCCCCCCCAGATCGTACCGTCCGTTCCATATCCAGTTCCATCAAAAGCAACTCCTATAACCGGTTCCTGGCAGTCATTTTCTGTCATGCAGGATAAGATGTGCGCATAATGATGCTGCACCTGAATCATCGGATAGCCAAATTCCTTCGCAACCACTGTAGAATTGTACTTTGGATGCAAATCACAGACCACCGCCTGCGGCTTTACTTCCAGTAATGTTTGAAAACGGTGAATTGTCTCCTGCAATGCCTTTACTGTTCTCAGATCTTCCAGATCTCCCACATATGGAGACGGATAAAAACGACTGTCCACACCGATACAAAAAGTATTTTTCAACTCTCCACCAACGGCAAGTACCTGTCCTTTCCAGTCTGTTGATGTCATAAACGGCAACGGTGCATAGCCTCTGGAACGCCGGATCATGTATGGCTTATTTTTATAGAAATCCATTACCGTATCATCTGCCCTGATCCTGATTTTTCGATTATGTGAAAGCATCGCATCACATAAATGCGACAATTCATCAACTGCTTCTTTATCCTCACGACAGATCGGAGCTCCAGAGGTGTTCCCACTGGTCATCACCAGAACATCCGGCATTTTAATCCCATCATCATACTGAAAAATCAATAACTGCACTGGTGCATAGGGAAGCATCACTCCAACTTTCGGATTTCCCGGTGCTACAGAATCTGCCAGCCTGCCGCTGTTTTTTCTGTCCAGTAGCAGGATTGGTTTCTGATGTCCGGTAAGTATTGTCTCCTGCTCCGGTGTCACAATGCATTCCCGTTTTACCACCGATTCATCCTTTGCCATCACTGCAAAAGGCTTGGCAGGACGTTTCTTTAATGTTCTCAGACGTTTAACTGCTTCTTCATTTGTCGCATCACAGCACAGATGAAAACCTCCGATTCCTTTGATTGCCACAATCTTGCCTTCGCTGATCATCCGACGTGTATATGTAATTGCATCTCGTCCCCGTTCGGATCTTCCGATCAGATACACCTCCGGTCCACATTCATTGCAACACACCGGCTGCGCATCATAACGCCTTGTTTTCTCATCGAAATATTCTTTCGCACAATCCGGGCACATGGGAAATTCTTTCATGCTTGTGCGTTCCCGGTCATACGGCAGTGCATCCAGAATCGTAAGTCTTGGACCACAGCAGGTGCAGTTGATGAACGGATGCAGATACCGTCGGTTTTTCGGATCAAACATTTCTTCTTTGCATTCTTCACAGATTGCAATATCCGGTGAAACAAAGATCTCACCTTTTGTTTTCTCACTTTCAATAATGTCAAATGTTTCAAAATGTACTGTTGTCTCTGCAGTAATATCTTCTGTATTTATTTTTAAAATAGCCGCCCGTTTCGGTGGATGTTCTTTCAGTTCATTCAGGAATCCTTCGACCTGTTCTTTTGTGCCCTGCGCATAAATTTCTACATATGGTCCCTTATTACAGACAGTTCCACGAATCCCGTGGGTCGTCGCATGGCGACTTACTGTTGGCCGAAATCCAACTCCCTGAACGATACCGTATACCCGGATGCGCCAGGTTATTTCTTCTTTATTCATACACTTCTCCCATTGGCCTCATTCGATCGTAATCATAATACTCGTGACTGTCCGTTTTACCCGGTTCTTTTGATCCTCTTGGCTTTTTCGGTTCTTTCAATTTTTTTGCTGCTTCCACTGTTACAAGTTTCCCTGACACAGCAAAATGTATGGTATCCACAAATACTCCCTCAAATTTCGGCGTCATTCGTTTCATACACGAATCTGCATAAATCACATCATATGCTCCATTTTCCACCAGCCCGATATAATCTTCCTCATCTCGCAAACTCAGGTCTTCATCCCTGCGAAGTTCCGGTTTCATCATAAACCAGCTCGCCACCGTTACCTGTGCATCCGGTGCTTTCTTTAATATTTCCTCCCGGATAGCACATCCAATTACTTGTTGCTGTACAATAAGCACCTTTTTTCCATGATAATCCATATCACAGACCAACTCATCTACCAGCGGATAACCAGTCTCATAAGGTGTTCCATAGGTGCGTTCCAGATATTTCGCCGCTTCCAAAGCAGCCGGCGATACTACAATATTTTTTTCCACGCTGGAGACCCTTTTCACATCCTCAAGTCCGTCTCCCATTCCATAACAGACTGCAGTTTTCCCCTCTGCGGCGAAACGTTCCCGGATGCGGTCTGCTGCACGCAGATCACTGATATCCTGCGGTGTCATACCGAGAATCCCTATTCTATTTGCAGTTGCATCTTCCTTTTCGCCTGCAAATACACGAACCAGTTCCAGCCATGCTTTCTCTTCGCCCTTGTCATACAACTCCATGCCATCCGTGTCCACAGTCAGGATCGGCAGATCTACTTTTTTCTCAGTCATGCGTTTCAGTGCATGGTAATCCGTTCCGATTACTGCCGGAACCGGTGTCCCGATGATTGCCGCAAATTTCGCATCCAGTTTTGTCACTGCATCTGCAAGTTTTACTACCAGGCGGTCATCACGTCCAAGGATCGCATCCATGTCACGAAGCCCCGCACTGAACAGTGCACTTTTGCTCTCAAACCATCGCGGCTCATCAAATCCACAGATATTTCCGGTACAGCCGCCGGCATCACAGATAACGATAATACCACCAAATTCATATAATACAGACACAGCCCCGGACTGATCCGGTGCAAAAGGTGTCAGATATTTTCTCAGTCCTCTCATTGTGTTACACCTCCGCCAGTGCCTCAAACAGTCTGCGCACGCCGGCGTAACCGAATGGCTGCCGTTCTTCATTCCAGAGCACGTTTGGACATTCTTTATGGTAATATCCGGCATCTTTTCCAATGGTCAGATTGACACCGGACTGACTTCCGTCATAATACAGCATGGTCGGTTCCAGATTGGAAAATACTTTCGTCTCCGGACTTATCTGCGCTAATTGCTTCACATAGATGAAATTTTCACCGGATAAAGTTCCGTAAATCTCCGGCACCTGAAATCCATATCGCACCAGTGCAAGTGCCAGCTCAAACGGATCCCCGTTCATCCATTCTCCAACTGCAAATGCTGCATCCGGATGGACTTCCTTAAATTTTGCCACCGCAGCTTCTGCTGCTTTCCGCGGAATTTCATCATCAAATTCCACACCCAACGCTGCTCCAAAGGCACGATACTGACTGGCAATTTTATCAATCTGATACAGTCTGCGCAGCTCGATATACGGAATTTTCAGCCGATCATGAAAATCCTCTGCCGCAAAACGTGCTTCCGGATGCAATACCAGATTAAAGTTTGCCTCTGACATGGTCTGATATTCCGCATAATCCCTGCATCTGGAAATCTCATGAATCGTTTTTACCCCAGCTCCGTGAAGCAGATCATACAATTCACAATCATCTACAAGCGGTGAAAAATATCCAAGTAAATTCACTACATTTCCTTTTTTCTTTTTCGGCTCCAGCAAAGAATAGATGGACTGCCGCACATGCACCATCGGCGGCTTTCTTCCTTCTCTGGTCAACGCATACATATAACATGGCCTTACCGGAATCCCCACATATTCCTCGGCCTTATGACAGACGCGTTCCATATCTGTACCAAGCAGTGCATCCACGCAGGTAATACATATCATCACAACAGACGGCTTTTTCTCAAGTCCTTCGCAGATTTCTGCTACTGCCTTTGGAATTTTTTTCAGATGTCTTCCTGTTACAATGTCTGTCTCATCCATCAGCAGATAATAAAAACGTTCATGATAGGCTCGCATGGAACTGAGAACCGATGTATTGCGGCCGCAGCATCCCGGAGACACGATCAGCATGATTGAATCCGGAACTGCCAGACCTGCACGTTTGACACCAAATCCTTCTGCTCCCGGGGAATTGAATGCCAGCGTTGCCGGGGAACTGTAGATCAGATGTGTATGGGAAATAAGCTGCTGCGGAATCTTATTTTTTCCAAGTTCATTCAGCTCTTTTACCGTACAAAAATAAGCTTCCTGTTTCATGCTTTTTCCTCTTCTTTCCATAGTAATGTGGCCAGGTCAAGGAAACACTTGCTGATCTCTGAATCCGGATTTCCTTCGATCACTGTTTTTCCCTGCTCTTCCCAGTGGATAATTTCATCACTTCGTGGTACTTCTCCCACAATCGGCACTCCGATTTTTTCGGAAAATGCCTGTACTTTCTCAGTCTCATTTTCCACATTTCTGTGGTTTAACACGATACCAAATACACGGGCATAACTGCGATCTTCAAAATTTCTGACAGCACTGGAAATATTGTTTGCCGCATACAGTGCCATCTTCTCTCCGGATGTAACGATCAGAACCTTATCCGCATATCCTTCACGGATCGGTGCTGCAAAACCACCGCATACAACATCGCCTAATACATCATATAAAACCACATCCGGTTTATAGTGTTCGAATAATTCCATGTCCTCGAGAAGCTGAAAAGTTGCAATAATCCCTCGCCCTGCGCAGCCAAGTCCAGGTGTCGGGCCACCTGTCTCAATGCAGAGGATTCCGCCGTATCCTTCCTTTGAAATCTGCGCCAGCTTTTCCGGCTCCTCGTCCTCTTCCCTCATAAAATTCATCACCGGACGAAGTGGCTCTCCTCCAAGTAAATTGATGGTGGAATCCGCTTTCGGATCACATCCGATCTGAATGACACGCTTCCCCATATTTGCAAAAGCGGCCGCCAGATTCGAAGTCACTGTGGACTTGCCGATGCCGCCTTTTCCGTATATTGCTACCTTTAACATATTGCCCCTCCTGTTGTTTTGCTGCTTAGTCAAGCGGATAAAAACATTCGCTTTACTACTTGCTCATAATCAAATAACTGCTCCGCAGTTTATTTGGTTAAATATACAAAAAACCATCTTTCTGGCATTTTGTCAGAAAAATGGTTTCGCAAATTCTTATCTAGTAACTATTTCCGCTCGGATTCTCCTTGCCGTCAGAGTTTTCTTATTTATTGTATTAAAATCGTTTCAATTAATTACTGTTGCGTCTTTTTCAACAAATGTTTCGCAGATGTGTGAATCAGATACAGCAATTTTATAGATTAATATTATCATCTACTATACAAATTAGTCAACACGAACTCTGGTTGTTTCTGGTTTTCCTAAAACTCCAAGCTATCCGCATTAAGCAGAAAATATTTCATACCCATAATCACAAAACCTTCCTCATTTCTCCACGGCTTCTTCGTTCCGTTTACTATCACAATCTTTTTAAACGAATTCGGAATGTTTCTAAATGAGTTAAGTTCCTGTGTCTGCTTTTCCTCAGAAGTCATATCATAAGTCACCTGAATATAATATCTCTGACTGCTCTGATTGACTGCAAAATCAACTTCAAACTACTTTCGAGTCGTTTTTCCTTCATCATTTTTTGCATATACCTCTACAATACCAACATCCACACTATAGCCTCTGATGAGCAGCTCATTATAAACAATAATTAGTAGGAGCTCCTATCTAGGAATGATTTTCCGCATCTCCTGATTCCCGTGATAATCTTTACCATCCCATTATCTTTTCTTATCTTTAACTGTTCAAGGTATGCGTCTCTTTTAATTTCCACAAATTTCGCTCCTTATTTGTTCATAAATTAATTTTACTCCAAAATCAGATACATTATCAATGTGAACGATTTAAAAAATAGGAATTCAACACAGTCACTATAGTGAAATCATCATTCCTCATCTTTACCATTTATAATACTGTGGTAATCATCCATATCCACGCTGAGTTTTACCGTGGTATCTGGTTTTCGGTTGCCCAAGAGGCACACAATCTCAACGGTACTTTCGTTGTCCCAACAAAGTTCCTGTGTTTCCCTTTCTCCAAAATACACTGGAAAACGGAACTTTATGTGCTTCAGGAATCTGCCATCTGGCTGCTCCTGCTCGTAAATGTCCACCTGTTCCACAAAGCTGTTAAGAAATTCTTTCTTCTCCAGGTCGGTGAACTTATCATATAGTTTATCAAAATATAAAAGAAATTGATAGACGTTTTCTTCTGATATTTTCTGTTGCTGAATATTCAGCAGACGGTTCTTGACTTCCTCTATACTGTTCTCCACGCCTTCAATCTCATCATACAAACGGTATAACCTTGTCTCCATATCCTGATATTTCTTCTCATAAAATTTATCCATAATATCCAGACTGTCCATCTGCTGTCCAAGTCTTGCTTTTGCTCCGGTCAACTGCTTGTGCTGCTTTTCCAATCCTTCAATCTCTTTTTCTATTTCTTCTGTATCAATTCTTGAACCGATTTTATTCAGAATTGCTTCTTCAAATTTAGGATTCTTCACCAGCTTCCGGATAACTTCTTCCACTGCATTGTTAATCTTCTCCTCGCTCCATTGTTTACGATATCCACATTTATGACCGTCTACCAGACGACGATGTTTACAGGCATAATAGAAATAATCTTTATATAAGGTTCCGTCTTTCTTTTTCTTTCGGTTCACGTTCCCATACATACCGCTTCCACATAACGGACATCTCAATATTCCAGATAAGATATGCTCATGATCCAGACTATGCGTCTTTTCATATTTCACACCTGTTTTTTCCCGTTTTTGATGTGCCAGCTCCCAATCTGTTTCTGAAATAATTCCTTCGTGGATACCATCATGCAGCATATAATTTTCCTGTTTTACAATGCGATATTCATTTCTTGTTCCTGAAACTTTCTCGTTCTTCCTTCGTCCATAAGCCAGCTTTCCACAGTATACCGGATTATCCAGAACGCCTTTTATAAACGAAGAGGCAAATGCGTCCAGTGTATTATTCTGTCGTTTTTTCTTTTTATATCCATGCTGGTTCAGCCATGCGGCAATCGCAGAGATTCCCATATTGGTATGAATAAATTTGTCATAGATCAGACGAATAATCTCTGCTTCGTCCTCTGCAATCTGCAATTCTCCATTTACCAATTCATAGCCATATGGAGCAAATCCACCGTTCCATTTTCCTTCCCTGGCTTTCTGCTTACGTCCTTCCATTGTCTGAACAAGGATATTCTCCCGTTCGATCTCTGCCACCGCAGACAGAACAGAAATCATCAGCTTTCCACTATCTTTTGAGCTGTCAATTCCATCTTCTACACAAATCAGATTCACTCCAAAATCCTGCATCCTCTGCAAAGAGTTTAATACATCTGCCGCATTACGACCGAATCTGGAAAGCTTGAACACCAGTACAAACTGTACCTCATCTGTTCCATTCTCAATATTATCCAACATTCTCTGAAATTCCGGTCTGCCCTCTACGCTCTTTCCAGACTTACCTTCGTCTGAATACTCATTTACAATTTCCATATTCTGAAATTCCGCATATCTCTTGAGTTTTTCTTTCTGAGCATCCAGACTGTAGCCATCTACCTGCATGGTTGTGGATACTCTGGTATATATATCGCATTTAATCTTTTTATTCTTCATAATCTTCCTCGCAGTATAACTCTGTTTTATTGTCCCAATCTTATTTTAGTACTTGTTCCAACTATTTTCAATACTTATTTTCCGTATTGACGCATTTCTTCGCCAATCGTATAATTAAGTTAGATACAGAGCATTTCTGTTATCAAAATATTGCCCGCCCACCATTGGCGACTTATAAATGATTGGCTCGAAAATATTGTTCGCTTACCGGAAGCGTCTAATAAATGTCCGGCTTGAAAATTATTTAGAAATAATTTCTGTTTTTGATATTGTGTTTTTATCACACATTGCATATACTATAAATACACAAAAAAGCCAAAAAAGAGGAGGTGTTAGTATGGCTACTTCAAGTATTACTCATAATTTTGTCGTATCCAATCCAAATAGCGTAAAGCGTTTTGTCGCAGCAATTGACGAAGCCGACCGTGACCGCACACCAAAGCAGACACTTCCCGGACGTCAGTTAACGAACCCACAGGAAATCTTAGCTTTAATGTCAAAAAGGAAGAAAAAACATGTCTGATAAATATTTTACCGTTAATATTCGGGCATATTTGGATAAAGACGAACCGACATATATCGGAGAGGAAAGTCTTTACGACTTACTCTCCGATTTTTCTTGTCCCAAAAATCCCGATGTGGAATACTTTTTATTACATAATGCGATTGAGTTTACCAAAAAAGATCAATCTATCACTTATCTGGTATTTGATGCTGAAGATGCTTCACTGGTTGGTTATTTTTCACTTACAATAAAACCAATCTCTGTCCGTGCTTCAAATATCAGCAAGACAATGGCAAAAAAACTGTCCCGTGTCAGTATTTTGGATGAAGAAACACAATCCTATACTACCGCAGCTTACCTGATCGCCCAGTTGGGAAAGAACTATTCTCTTCCAAAGGAAAAACGAATTCCTGGAAATATTCTACTGGGATTTGCACTGGAAACCATATCCAGTCTCAAATATTCCGTAGGTGGCGTTATGGAGTTTCTTGAATGCGAAGATAATGAATTTCTTCTGAGCTTTTATACGCAGAATCATTTCAAGCCATTTGATACGCGTATTACCGCTTCTCAGAATAATGAGCCACACACTCTGCATCAGCTTTTAAAATTTATTTGATTTAAAAATGCATGAAAAAAGCGACAGTCTGATTTACATTTTGTATTTCAGGAAACTGCCGCTTCTTTTTCTTCCTTATTCTGTTTTTCTTCCTCCAACTCCCGGAGGACTTCTTCGCCGTACTTATCAATCATCCGTACC
>SKEY01001094.1_pt1 | contig 37230 bp, 39 predicted proteins | sample 4843871 | NCBI WGS metagenome assembly SKEY01 (sample SAMN11008797, study PRJNA524170) | human gut metagenome | biome: Human fecal sample; material: Feces; isolation source: fecal sample from pouch patient p36 | host: Homo sapiens | place: Israel: Tel-Aviv | collected 2016-12-04 | reverse complement strand
TTTGTAATGTGTATGATAATAACCAGCGGTTACCTTCATCATAGATATAAAAAAGGATATATGAAAGACTAAATGCAATTGTAAGTGTAAATTCAACTAGATTGTTGTGTAAGAGTCTTTTCTACTTGGCTACTTTGAAAGTGGAATTTAACTTTTCACTTCAGCTCACCTTTTTTGATCCCCACCTTCCTGTGAAAGTATGCAAAATCTGTGTTATAATATACAAGTCGCAAAGGAAGTGAAGAGAATGAGCAAGCTTGGACTCGTTCTGGAGGGAGGCGGCATGCGCGGAATCTATACTGCCGGTGTGCTGGACTTCTTTATGGAACAGAATTTATATACCGACGGTGTCATCGGTGTCAGTGCCGGAGCCTGTCATGCATGCAGCTATGTATCCAAACAGATCGGCAGAGCATACCGTACCAATACCGCCTATTTAAAGGATAAGCGTTATATGAGCGCATCCTCTCTATTGAAAACCGGAGATTTCTTTGGTGCGAAATTCGTATATGAGGATATCCCGAACACACTGGATCCCTATGATTTTGATACCTTTAATACCTCACATACGAAGCTGTATGCCGTCGCAAGCAATCTGGAAACCGGCAAAGCGGAATATCTGCAATGTATCAACATGAAGCGGGATGTCATCTATGTACGTGCCTCTGCCTCACTGCCCCTGCTTTCAAGAATCGTTGAGGTAGATGGAAAAAAGCTGCTGGATGGCGGTGCAACTGACAGTATTCCCATCCATAAATTTCAGGAAATGGGCTATACGAAAAATATCGTTGTACTCACACAGTGCAAAGAATACCGCAAAGGAAAAAATAATCTGCTGCCGATGATCCGCCGCAGCTATAAAAAATATCCAAACTTCATCAAGGCACTGGAGACTCGTCATATAGCATATAACCGCACGCTGGATGAGCTTGCCTTAATGGAGAAGGAAGGAAGCGTCTTCATCATACGTCCCAGCTCTCCGGTGGAAATCTCGCGTCTGGAGAAAAATGAAGCAAGATTGCGTGAGCTGTATGAGCAGGGCTATGCGGATGCCAAAGACTGCTTCGAGGAATTGAAGACCTTTATCGCAAATGAAAATTAGACCCTTTCGGTCTTTTTTTTCTGCATTGTTGTGATACAATAAAAAAAAGGGATGGTAAAGCATGAAGAAAAAAATTAAGATGATCCTATGTTTTCTGCTATGCTTCCTTATGACAGCCTGCAATGGGAAAGAGGAAGATAAGAAGGAACAGTCCAATGAGATTACAGAGCTTGTGCTGGATGAGAAGCAAAGCAGCATGGCGATGCAGTTTGTAAAGGACTTGACGCAGCGCAGATATGATAAGCTGCAAAAGGAATATTCCTATGATGAGCAGATGAGTCAGGCAGTACAGGAGAAATCCTTTCAAAAGCAGCTGGATGGCTATAATGACAGCCTGGGAGCATTGCTTGCGGCAGAGCAGCCTTACGGACAGAGCTATCAGGGATCGACAATCATTATGATTCCATGCCGTATGGAGGAACAGAACACCAATATCCAGCTGAGTCTGAATGAGCAGGGACAAATTCAGGGACTGTTCTTTAAGCCTTACAAATCACAGAAGAAAGCTGCCAAGGCGCCTGCGGGTGTGCATGAGAGTGAAGTGGATTTACAGATTGCGGATGGTAAGAAGCTCAATGGAAGACTGACAACACCGGTAAAGGGAGATAGCTTCCCACTTGTTATTCTTCTGGCGGGCAGCGGTCCGAATGATATGGATGAAACAATTTACGACAACAAGCCGCTTCGGGATATCGCCTGGGGACTTGCGAAACAGGGCATTGCGAGCTATCGTTACGATAAGCGAACCTACACGTATCCTGAATCCTTTACACTGAAGGATACGGTTGAGCAGGAGGTCATTGCGGATGCTGTCGCAGCATATAAGCAGATGAAGCAGCAAACGCAGATCGATACAAAGAAAATCTACATTCTGGGACACAGCCTATCCGGCTATCTGATACCACGCATCGCGACAGAAACGGACAGCTGTGCAGGCTATATCATGATGGCTGCACCGGCAAGAGCCTTGGATGAGCTGCTGATGGAACAGGTTACCTATCTGGCAAGGCTGGATGGTAACGTCACAAAGGAGGAGCAGACCGCTATCGAACAGTATAAGCAGGACCAGCAGGATCTGCGAAGGATCGATGAGCTGAGTGATGCCAAGATGTTTTTCGGAGGCATGTCAAAAGCGTATATGAAGGATCTGCTGAGCTATAATGCCGTTCAACAGGCCGCAGATATCAAGGCTCCCGTATTATGTGCACAGGGACTGCGCGATTATCAGGTCACAGACAAGGATCAGGACATATGGAGGAAGCATTTTGAGAAGCAGAAAAACTGGACCTTCACAAGCTATCAAAAAGCGAATCACCTTATGATAGACGGGGAAGGAACACCGTCAAACGAGGAGTATAAAACAAAGGGTCATGTAAATCAGTTATTCATTGATGACATCGTCAAATTTATTACAAAATAAACATATTCTATAATTTGAATATATCATAGATAGAGTATAAAGATTCAATAAAATAACCGATTTTTCCCATTAGAAAGAGGCTTCTCCCTATGATCGTACTATAGGTGAGAAACCTCTTTTTACATATTTATTCCTTTGAGATATATAACAGGGTATAAAAGCCCATGCATAACAGCTGTGCTTCTTATACATTAAAACGGAAATGCAAAATATCCCCATCCTGAACAACATATTCCTTGCCCTCCAGACGCAGCTTTCCTGCCTCCTTTACAGCCTGTTCAGTTTCCAGCTTATCAATATCATCAAACTTATAGCATTCTGCGCGAATAAATCCCTTTTCAAAATCCGTGTGAATCACACCGGCACACTGCGGTGCCAGCATGCCGCGATGAAATGTCCATGCCCGGCATTCATCCTCTCCGGCTGTCAGGAAGGTACATAAATCCAGAATATGGTACGCTGTCTTTATCACCTTATCAAGACCGCTTTCCTGAATGCCAAGCTCATTCAGAAACTCCGTTTTCTCCTCTTTATCCAGCTCGGAAAGCTCCTCCTCGATTTTCGCACAGACAGGAACAACTTCATTGTGCTCCAGCTCAGCCAGCTCCTTCACCTTCTGAAAATATGGATTGGCTTGCGGATCTACAATCTCCTCATCCGACATGTTTGCTATGTAAATCATCGGCTTGATTGTCAACAGACTGAATGCCTTGATCAGCAGCAGTTCATCCTTATCAAGCTCTACACTTCTTGCCGGTTTTCCGGCCTCCAGCGCTTCCTTCAGCTTTTTCAGAACGACAACCTCTGCCAGTGCATCCTTGTCCTTATTTGTGACAGCCTTGCGCTCCACCTTGCTCAGTCGGTTTTCAATCGTCTGTAAATCTGCCATAATCAGCTCCAGATTGATGATTTCAATATCACGAATCGGATCAACACTGCCTTCGACATGTGTGATATCCGCATCATCAAAGCAGCGTACGACATGGCAGATGGCATCCGTCAGTCGGATGTTGCTTAAAAACTGATTTCCAAGTCCTTCTCCCTTGCTGGCTCCCTTAACCAGACCGGCAATATCCGTAAATTCAAAGGTTGTATAAATGGTTTTTTTGGGATGGAACAGCTCCACCAGACGGTCGATTCTATAATCAGGAACTTCCACGACTCCCACGTTTGGCTGTATGGTCGCAAACGGGTAGTTCGCAGCTTCTACCTGGCTTTTTGTAATGGCGTTAAATAATGTGGATTTCCCTACATTGGGCAATCCGACGATTCCTGCAGTTAATGGCATATACTATCCTTCCTCTCGCTTTACCATTTTATCGTTTTTTTCACACATATGCAAGCAAATACAAGCGGAATGCACTATTTCTTCCAGTCAGCTCTGCGAATCCACAGACATATGGTGATACTGAGAATCATAACCAAACTGATGATATTCAGCAACTGCAATGGTTCCCCGCATATAGCATCGTATATACTCAAAACAGTTAGTATGACAGCCAGACCTGTAAACAGGTAGGCGAGCAGGCGCATTCTGCCATTCATCATCGGCGCAAAATAGGAACCATTCCAAATGGATGCAACGGAAACATATGTGATGTCAATACAGACGATACATAGCAATGTTTCACCAAACCCGATGTTTTTCTGTATATCAAACACATGCATATCATTCACAAACGCAATCCCCATCAGCAGGATAATGGTCAGAATAAATGCTCTGGTCATAATTCTTCCCCGTACCTGTTCCTGTCTCTCATCATATTTATCCATACGCTCACTCCTCCCAAAATAAATCATTCAATGTCTTCTGCAAAACACGGCATATCGCGATACAAAGATTGATACTCGGGTTGTAATCACCCTTTTCTATCGCATTGATGGTCTGCCTTGTCACATTCACTTTTCTTGCCAGCTCCTCCTGTGTCAGATCCACAGCTGCTCTGGCTGCCTTCAGCTTCAGGTTCTTTGCCATTCCATCACTTCCTCTACAGCTATATAATATGCTTTATCTTCCATTATGTCAACTATATCTTACATAATATCTTAAAAAAAGACATCCTGAGATGTCAGTTATCCTGTGATTCCCTTGGAGCCTTTTCTATAATCTTCTTCAGCTTCTTTTCAAACTGCACTCTGGGAAACAGTACACTCGTACCACACCCCAGACATTTAATGCGAATATCTGCCCCCATACGTATAATTTTCCAATATTTTGATTTATGACATGGATGTTCCTTTTTCATTTCGACGATATCATTGAGATCATAATCCTTTTCTATCATAAGCACCTCCACAGTTATAACATGATTTCCAAAATTCTGATGACGATATATCCTATCAGAATCCAGAGAGAGATTCCCAACAGCACACACAGCAGCTTCTTCAGCGTTTTATTCCAGCCGTTATACAGGCGATCGAGAAGCAGACCCATAAGACCGTAGGTCCCATATGCCAGACCCTCGACCAGTATCTCACCCAAAAATTCTATCAGCATGTTAGCTGTGTTTCCGATAGGATTCCAGCGTGTTTTCCAAAAGCATGGCAATGGTCATTGGTCCAACGCCCTTAGGCACCGGAGTAATCACAGCAGCCTTCTCCTTCACACTCTCAAAATCCACATCTCCACACAACTTGCCGTCCACGCGGTTGATGCCGACATCAATGACAACCGCTCCCGCTTTGACCCAATCCGCTGTCACCAGACGGGGAGAGCCGACGGATGCGATCAGGATATCCGCTTCCGCACAGATACCTTCAATATTTTTTGTCCTGGAATGGCAGATGGTTACGGTGGCATTGCGGTTTAACAGCAGCTGCGCAACCGGCTTTCCGACGATATTGCTGCGGCCGATCACAACTGCACGAAGACCGCTTAAATCAGAATATCCCGCAGTATCCAGCATACGCAGGATTCCCTTAGGTGTACAGGGCAGATAGGTATCCTCCTGCAGCATCAGCTTTCCTATATTATATGGATGAAAACCATCGACATCCTTTTGCGGATCAATCGCAAACAGAACCTTATGCTCATCCATGTGCGCAGGCAACGGCAGCTGTACCAGAATACCATCTACCGACACATCCGTATTCAATCTGTGAATTTCAGCCAGCAGCTCTTCCTCAGTGGTATCCTCCTGCAGCCGCAGCAGAATGTTTTCCATTCCGATTTCTCTGCACGCCTTCTCCTTGCCGGTGACATAGGACAGGCTGGCAGGATTATCCCCAACCAGAACCACAACAAGCTTTGGAATCCTTTTTCCTTCCTCCCGCAGCTCATCAATCTGTTCCTTCAACGAAGTTCGTATATCCTTCGCTATTTCACTTCCATATAAAATAGTGCCCATATCGCTTCCTCCTACCATTCGTCACTGTCCAGTAAAATAGTAACCGGACCATCATTCAGTAAATCCACCTTCATATCCGCACCGAAGACACCTGTTTCCACATGGATACCATAGGTGCGCAATTCTTCATTGAATGCATTGTACATCGGCTGTGCAAAATCCCCGCGTGCCGCTTTTTCAAATCCGGGGCGTCTTCCCCGTTTACAATCCGCATACAGCGTAAACTGTGATATCGAAAGAATGCTGCCGCCGATATCCTGAAGTCCCCTGTTCATTTTCCCGTTCTCATCCTCAAATACACGAAGCTGTGCACATTTCCCTGCCATCTTCTTCATGATGTCCTCCGTATCTGATGGCGTAATTCCTACAAGCAGCAAAAATCCCTGCCGGATACTGCCTGTTACAGCTCCATCAACACGCACACTCGCATGCTGTACCCTCTGTAGCAATACTCTCATGATACCACCTCGCTGTTTCCTAGTATACCGTAACTTTGTAACAAACACAATTCTATTTTCTGAATATTTTCATTTTAGAGACGGGATCACAAAGATACATATTTTAATTGGGAATCAGATACTGATTTTTATATGCTCCTGGATTCTCTATCGTTCAAGAAAATGCTTAACCGCCTATCCATCCACTTTTTCCTCACGTAAAAGAAAATGGAAATACAATACTTCCCTTCCCAGCACAATCCCTTGTTTCCTAAAGGCGGGAACCTAGATCCAAGCGGATCCTGTGCTTTTTGCCATCTGCTTATGAAAAGGGCTCCTTCTGCTTACTCTCATCTTCCTCACAGGTACAGCACTCTATATGGAGGATGTGTCCTTATAAAGACAGTGCGAGGGCATAGAAAAAGCCCGTTTATCGATTGGGCTTCCTCTTTCATATATTCATGCCAGCATTTTTTTGTTGAAAAGCAAAGCGATAACAGCTGGCATACCCGACACCAACAGGAATTTCCGTTTCCTCATGCAGTGCTGTATAACACAGCAAAGCAAGGGATTCATGTTCTGTTCCCATACAATCCTCTTTGGGTGATAACGCAAATCAGCGTTCTTCATCAGCGAATCTGATCTCCTTTGGATAAGACCAGCACTGCAGCTCCTCCTGTGAAAATGCTTCCGGCTCTCTCCCCTGTTGCAGAGTCAGCGCATTGTAATACAGCTGTGCCAGCTCCTCAATGTAATTGGCCTTTAAATATGCTTCGTAAATATCTCTTGTATCAAAGGCTACCGTACCATGCTTTTCCAGTAAAAAGCACTCCGCCTCGTTACAAGCCGCAACAACAGAATCAGCCAGCTCCATCGTTCCTGGACGACCATAGGGTGCCACCGGAATGCGTGCTTTGGTAAGCCCGAAATTTGCGACCTCGTATACGATTGCCGGAATCGGTTTATTCAACAAGGCAAAGGTAGTACCATACATGGAATGCGTATGAACGATTGCCTTCGCATCCGGCCTTGTTTTATATATCATAAGATGCATCATCGCTTCACTGGTCGGTTTCAATCCGGAAGCGTGCTCAAGTACATTGGCATCCAAATCCATAACAATCATATCACGCGGTGTCAGTAATTCACGATCAACACTGGTCGGTGTAATAACGATATAGCCGCTTTTAGCATCCCGGGCAGAAAAATTACCTGATTTGTGTTTGCACAAACCATCCCTCTGCGCACGTTTTGCAATTTCACAAACATCCTTCTTTATATGCTCTAACATAGGGGATTCCTCTCTTTCTCATGCAATGCTCTTTTGTTTCACTATGAAAGACATCGAATAGAGGCACTATTCAATGACACAGCCGATTACTCTATAACAAAAGGAAAAGAAGCAGCCAACCCCTTTTCCTTTCCATAATTAGAGCCTGCAGGAATCAGCGCAATCCGAAATGATCTTTCAATTCCCGTACATTTTCATTGGTCATCCCGTGTATCATGTTCGCTTTCACCAGAACATACACATGCGCATTTTTATCAATTGCCTCGATTAAACCTATGGCATCCGAAATGGAATTACCACTGGAGAAAATACCGTGGAACGGCCATACAACGACTCTTTTATCCTTCATTTTCTCAGCTGTCGCCGGACCGATCGGACCTTCTCCGCATTTCATCCAGGGCAATACCGCCAGTCCCTCCGGAAACACCAGTGCACACTCGGAATTCATCCTCCACAGGGTCTGCGTAAAGCTTTCCTCATCCAGCTCATGAATCATCGTCATCGCATTCAGATAGGTTGGATGACAGTGCATCACAATTTTGTTGTTTGCATCATCTGCCAGCCTTGCACGATGGCACAGCACATGAGCGGGAAGCTCACTGGTTGGTCTTCCTCTTCCCTGATCAAGCCCCCACAGGATATCATAGCCGTTTTTCCTAAACTGAATGATACCCAAATCCTGCTCATATCTCTTCTTCATCGTGCGAAAGCATGCCCCTGATTTTGTAACGATAAATGCCTTTCCCTCTAAGCCTGCTGTATCAAAGGTGGCGTCAACGGATGTCAGCACCTTCATATACTCCTTCAGCTGATCGAATTCATCATCTGAAAGCAGATAACTGATGTTTCCTGCGTGATATTCTCCCCATCCTGCTTCCCAGAAATACTGGCAGGCATCGACGAGTTCTTCAACAAATGCTACATCTAAAATATTCATTATGACAATCCTTTCTATATATGGATAGTCTTTCGATTCCGCGAGGACGGAATACCGCATTCCTTACGATAAAGAGTAACGCTTCTTCTGGAGATCACAAATCCGTCCTCCTCCAGCAGTTGGTGTATTTTCTCATCGGAATAGGGATGCTGTTTATCCTCAAAGCGTATGATTTCCTTGATCTCGTTTTGAATGGTATCTATGGAGGCTGTCACTGCTCCCTGCTTTTCATAGCATCTTGGCAGTAAGAAATGAAAGGAGTAGGTTCCATATTCACATTGAAAGAATTTACTGGAAATCGCTCTGCTGATGGTCGAGACATGCATATCCAGCTCTTCTGCGATATCCACAAGGCGCAGCGGCTTCAATGCACGCTCATCTCCGGTTTGAAAAAAGGCTGTCTGATAATCCACCAGGAAGGTGATGATTTTCTTCAGTGTCACTGCCCTTCTGGAAACACTGTATTGAAGCCATTTAAAATCATTCAGCTTTTCCTTCAGAAAGGCCTTTGCCTCCTCCTTGCAAGCCGCTGATTTGTAAAGCTCATAGTTTTCCGTATTCATGGTCAGCTTATTCTGCAATCTGGCATTCATCTCCAGAATAAATGCAGAATCCTCTTTCCTTATATATACATCGGGAATGATAAATACCGTCTTCTCCCGTACTCTGAAGCCGTTTGCAGGAATCGGATTCAGCGAGCGAATCAGTATCAGTGCCCGCTTGACCTCCTCCACATCGGTATTTTCCAGCTTTGCGATTTTCAGAAAATTCCCTGTACTCAGTGCTTCCAGATGTGAGCATACGATATTCTGTGCCAGGAAGGAGCCTTCTATCTCCGATAACTGAATGCATATGCATTCCTTGGTGTCCTTTGCGCCCAGCCCCTTTGGACTCACATGCTGCAGGATATGTAAATACCGCAGCAGTCTGGTTTTCTTTACGTTCAGAAACCTGCACAAATCCTCCGGTGTTTCTTCCAGAAATCCTCTGGAATCCAAAGACTCTAATAATACGGTGAAAATCTCTTCATCTCTTTTTGTATGAATATGCGGATAGAGCTGCCCCATGACATGCTCGAATAAATCATCCTGGTTTTCATCCGCATACTCCATTTCCTGAAGCTCCCCCTGCTTTTTACGGACGTGTTTAAAATCCAGATCGACATCTCTGGTCTTTAAGGATATTGAATCCTGATCAACATCAGAAAACGGATTATCCATAAGACTTGCATCGACCAGAGTCTCCAGCTCATGCTGAGAAAGTGACAGGATCTCCATAGAGGGTACGAGCTTCGATGAGAATTTCTGTTTCTGATTCTGTATAATTTCCAATGACTGTTTCATAGTTGAATTATACATCCATAAAACGCAGTTTTCAATTCCCCGTGTTTTTATTTATATACAATGCAGTTTTTGATAACCTTACCGCTTGCGTGCTCCACGATTGCTTTTTCAGTATCCTCAATACGGTATTCATTCTGTACAAAATCCTCAGCCTTGATCGCCCCCATTTTCAGCATTTCAAAGGCTGCATTTACATGCTGCGGAGTTGTATGGAATACGCCCTTCAATGTCAGCTGGGAATAGTGAACCAGCGTAGTATCGACAGGAACCTCCAGGCCTTTCTTCGTACCGCCGAAGAACAGAACCTCACCGCCAGGTCTGGCCATACGCAGAGCAATCTGCCATACCTCCGGCAATCCTGCAGCTTCAATAGCGGCATCCACACCGCGTGCATCCGGTGTCAGCTCCTTTACTGCCTCTGCCTGATCCTTACCGTTCAGTTCCTTTATATTGATGATTTCCTGAGCACCCAGCTTTTTCGCAAGTGCCAGTCTTTCCGGTGTCATATCACAGGCGATAACATGTGCACCTCTCAATACACACATACGGACAAACATCAGACCGATCGGACCGCAGCCATTTACACACACATAGTCACCAAGATCAAAGTTTGTCATTTCCGTTCCATACAAGGCACAAGCCAGCGGCTCCAGCAAAGCAGCCTGCTTATAGGACATGCCTTCGGGGATATGGAAGGTATTCAGATTAACGATTCTTTCCGGAATCAGCTGATACTCCGCATAGGCTCCATTGGTAAACTGATTCTGAATCAAATCCACACACATGGACTCCTGTCCCTTTTTACAATAGTAGCAGGTTCCACAGGATGCAGAGTTGTGTGCTACCACACGATCGCCTACCTTAAACCGTGTAACACCGTCACCGACAGCATATACAACACCGCTTGCTTCATGCCCCATACCAAATGGCGGCTCATAGCGGTATCCGCGCTTATAGGTTTTTACATCTGTACCGCAGGTTAAGGTAACTTCATTTTTAATAACGATTTCGCCTGCTTTCGGTGCAGGTATCTCTGCCTCCTCCACACGGATATCTCCAGGTGCATAAAATTGTATTTTCTTCATCATAAGTAGTTCCTCCTGTTTTCTATTTCAATTTATTTAAAATCGTATTTCCTATACATTCCAGCTGCATTGCCATCGTAACAGCTCCCGGGTCCAAATGTCCCACACCCTTATCGCTGCGATAGCTGGCTCTTCCTTTGACAGCCTCCATCGACTTCGTATGCTCGGCACCGCTGGCGGCACCTTTCATGAAATCCCTAATGATCTCCTCTTCACACTTTCCTGCGTCCATACCTTCCTTATATGCACGCAAAGCCGGATACAAAGCATCAATCATCGTTTTCTGTCCAGGCTCTGTTTTCCCGCGCTTCATGATTTCCTGCAGCATAGCATCATACACCTCATACAGACTGTGTATATCCAGTGCACGCTTTCCTGCGCATGCTCTGCTGGCTGCCATGTAGCCGCTGCCGTAAAGCGCTCCGGAGGAACCTCCGACAGCAGAATACATCGTCATGCCAACCCTTTTGAACATATCTGCCAGATTCATTTCCTCCAGCTCCTTTGACAGTGCTGTAATTTTCTCAAATCCCATATTCACATTCACCCAGTGATCGCCATCCCCTGTTGTGGAGTCCAGCTTTGTTACATAGTCCCTCTGTGCGGCAATCACCTCACGGGCTTCCTGAAAATACTGTACAAAATCCTTTGCTTGTAATTGAAATCCCATCATCTGATCTCCTTAAACGCCAATGTATTGCTTGGATGCTCCAGCAGCAGCTTCAGCTCGTCATCCAGCTGCAGAATACTGCAGGAAGCACCTGCCATCTCAATAGCCGTCATATAGTTTCCCACATAATACTTGACCGGCTTCAGACCTCTTGCACAAAGCAGATCATGCACATCAGAAGCCAGAATATATAATTCCATCAAGGGGGTCGCTCCCAATCCGTTGATCATCACAGCAACCTCACTTTTTCCGTAATCCTTATCCGCAAGAATCTTGTTTACCATGATCTCCGCAATTTCCCTTGACGGCTTCAGCTTCGTTTTCTCAATTCCTGCTTCGCCATGGATGCCCATGCCGACCTCCATGCAATCCTCCTCGATTGTAAAGCCGCATGCTCCTACTGCCGGAATCGTACAGGCTGATAAAGATACACCAAAGCTTCTTACATTCTCAATCGTTTTTTCCGCAACACGCTTAACCTCTGCCAGAGATGCCCCTGTTTCTGCTTTCGCACCGGCAATCTTATGCACGAATACGGTTCCTGCGATACCACGTCTGCCTGTAGATTCATCACTTTCCGCAACAGCAACATCATCCTTCACAACGACATGATCGACCTCGATGCCTTCAAAACCGGCAAGCTCCTCGGCAATTTCAAAGTTCATGATATCCCCGGCATAATTCTTTATAATCAGCAGGACACCATGACCGGAATCTGCAAGCTGGATGCCACGCAATACGCGATCCGGGGATGGCGATGCAAACACGTTGCCGCTCACTGCAGCATCCAGCATACCATAGCCGACATATCCGGCATGTGCCGGTTCATGTCCGCTGCCTCCTCCGGATACCAGTCCGACCTTATCACCTTTATCTTTTCGGGCGATGACAACACCTTCCCTGTCATATAAAACATTCGGATTCGCTATTTCAATGCCCCTCAGCATTTCCTCAACAACGGTATTCGGATCATTTATTATCTTTTTCATTTCTGTTGTCTCCCTGGTGTAAACCACTCATTCTTTATCCCCCGCTGTGTATATACCTTCGGTAATTCAACCTTATCATTTAGTTTTCGCAGCCCTGCAGTGGAAATAGCGCAGAGTACAGCCAGCACCCAGTTGCGAGTCACGACTGATAAAAGGAGTGCGGCAGCTGTCATACAGACGCCGATATACCACCAAAACTGTTGAAATCTACTCATAGGATCACCTCATTTTTCATTATGCTTACCAGTACCGCATAGCGGTACTGATGTTTTTACAGCGGTATCAGCTGTTTTCCTGAACTGTATGCCTGCATACGGCAGGAACATAGCTTTTTACTGTCCGGATTCCAGACGTTCCTTCGCAGCTTTTTCTCTTGCAGGTGCCAGCTTCAGGAAATACAGAATTCCAAGTGCCACAACGCCGACACATGCCACGATACCGAACACGTTACCAGTTGCTGCTTCATATATTGCAAAGCGGATTTCCGCAATATCGCAGCCCCACCATGTAATATCGGTATTATAGGTTCCGGCTGTATTTGCAAGACTTGTCAGTAGCGGTCCCATAACGGATGCCGCATAGCTTAAAATCGGACACCAGATCCAGGAAACGATACACATTTTCAGCACATCGCCCTTCATTGCCAGGAACAGTGGTACACAGACACAGACATTCATCAGATTTCCAAGAACCAGTGCAGTGTTTCCAGGCAGAATCAGTGAGAAGATCAGCGCAACCGGAATCGTAAGAATGATAGCAACCCAGATTTCGGAATTACCCGCAAGAATTGGCCAGTCAAGTCCGATGATCAGCTCACGTCCAGGGAATTTCTTTTTCACCCATTCACTCGCCGCATCGGAAATCGGTGTCAGTGCGGTCATAAACAGCTTGGAAACCATCGGGAACAAGGTCAGTGCAGTACCCGCCTGAACACCGAGCAGCAATGCTCCGGAGCCCTGCCCTGCTGCGAGACCGATGATGGTTCCCATCAGGAAGCCAAGTACGTGATTTTCACCGAAGATACCGATTTTATTACGGATTTCCTGTGCATTCAATGTCTTTGTATTCGGCAGAAGCTTATCCAGTATATTCGCAATTGGATAAAAGAAGATATTACTTAAAAACATACAGTGCGGCATACCTACGGAAGGAACACCGGTAAGCTCCAGAATCTGATACTTCGTATAATCCGCATTCTTTAATTCTGCGATAATCTGTACGATTGCGACGATAAAGCCGACAATCACGTTATTGCATGCACTTGTGACTAGGAAGGCTGTAAACACCTTGTTCCCTACATTCCACATATCCACATTCAGACAGTTCGTCCATCCAAACAGCAGCATGATGACATTGATTGCAATCTGGATTGGGAACATGAGGAATGCATACTGCCACTGCCATGCAAGTCCAAGGGCCGGTGCCCATCCCATATCAATATACTTTAATGTACTATCTGATCCCTCAACGATCGTTGTAAAAGCAGCCCCGACGGTATCCCCCATATACCCAATCAATAAATTGATACCAATAAATGCAACACCTAAGGTCAATGCGGATGAGAACGCCTTGCCAGGCTTCATGCCTACAATCAAACCGATAATGAACAGCACAATCGGAAGAAATACGGCAGCGCCAAGGTCCAGTAGACCCTGAAATACGGTAGCTAACATTTCCATAATTTTTTTCTCCTCTTCTTTTCTTTTACTTTAATGCTTTGATAATTTCGTCAATGCAGGCATCCTTGCCCATTCCGGTTAACAGTGGAATTCCGCTGATCACCGGAATGTCATAGCTTTGCACCACACCACGCATCGGGGTGATGGACACATAGACATCCGCTGTCTTAATGAAATTGTCCAGTGACTTGATGTCAACAGCCTCAGCCTTTGCCAGATTGCTTAATCCGCGTTCCTCCAGCGCCATGTTGATCTTAGTAGCGCATGTTGCTGAGGTTGCGATACCACCTCCGCAAGCAACGATAATTGTTTTCATCTTTTCTCCTTTCTAACCATCTTTCAGGTTGTTTACGCCTATTTAATAAAGCAAAAATTTTGCCAATTCCAGTGAACAGTCTCTTTTTATTCTGATTTTCACCGGGGAAAGCATATGAAGGTAATATGTACAGTCATGTTATTTACGCTTCTTTCGTTTTACAGGATGACTGTTTTTCCAATATGCTTCCTTATATATGTAACCCAGATTCCCCAAAGCTGTTATTATAACGTATATCGTTTTCACACATACCTACAGATAACTGCAGTTATTTTATTATTTCTTTCATATTTTCTATGCTATAATTTTAACTGAGATTTATTACACTAAAAATATCAGTGTCTTCTGCTTCGTCTCTATAAATCGCAGCTTTTCCATACACCCTATGGTATCACAAACAAGCTTTATATGTTATCCGCAGAAAGCATAATGATATGTGCCGGTATCGTCAGGGATCCATCAGAATTATTATTCCGGAGATGCATTTTTTCATAGATATGCAGCTATTTCATAGAATCAGCTTATAATTCCATAGTTTGGCAAGATTTTTGCTTTTATAAAAAGCGGGAGGTATTCAATTATGGAAAAATACAATATAAGGGATTTATTATTTGAAGAACTGATAGATCTAACGCTTGAGGCGGAGGATTTTGAGGATGCCATCAGAAAAATCGGTGAGGATGCATGCCGGAAGGGATATGTTAAGGAAGGGTTTGCGGATGCAGTTATCAAAAGAGAAAAGCTGTACCCGACAGCATTGCCAACGGAGGTACTCAAGGTCGCAATCCCTCATCCTATGGAACGAGATACGGTTGAGAAATCGGCAATCATCGTTTCCAGGCTGAAGCATCCTGTAAATTTCACCCTGATGGGATCCGATAACGAAACTGTACCGGTAAACATCATCTTTACACTTGCTGTTAATGGCGCAGAGCATCAGCTGACAATCCTGCAAAAGCTTGTTGGAATGTTTTCAGAGAAGGAATCCATGGAAAGAATCAAGGCTTCCACAACACCAAAAGAAGTTATGAACACATTGATCGATCTCTTATCCTAAGCGTGTACCTATACATACTGCTTCGTGGTGTGCAATCACTACCGCTAAAAAAAAGCAATCCACAATGCAGGGTAAGGGTACATAAGGGGGCTAAAGCAGAAAGGCACAGAAAGCACTGCTGTATTATGGTGAAACAGATGACACATTCATAAAAGAAAAGAGGTGTAGATATGTCTGAGCAGGAAGTATTCGATTATATCTATTCTGTCATTACAAAGGAATATCTGGAAAACAGTATTCAGAAAAAAGAGAATTTCGGAATTACAGCAAAGGATATCGCTGATCACTTTAACACATACCGTTCAACCGTCAGCACCATGCTGAATACGGCTGTCAAGAACGGCTTATTTATTAAGATTGAAACCAGACCTGTTTTATTTGTTCCTGTGGATATCGTAAAGAAGGAGCTGCATGTTCAGCTGGATAAAAGTGTTTATACCCCGGAGGAAATCAGAGATCTGTTTTTCAAAAAGGAACAGGAGACAGATTCCTTTTCCATCATGATTGGCTATGACGGCAGCCAGTCTTTACAGATTAAGCAGGCACAGTCCGCAATTTTGTATCCGCCAAAGGGTCTGCATACACTGATTACCGGAGAAAGCGGCACAGGCAAGACGCTATTCGCCCATACGATGTACGACTACGGAAGAAAAATAAAGGGTCTGAGTGAAAGGGAATATCCCTTTGTGGAATTCAACTGTGCAGATTATTACCATAATCCCCAGCTTCTGCTGTCACAGCTGTTCGGGCATATCCGGGGAGCATTTACGGGAGCAGATCAGGAAACAGAGGGACTGGTTGAAAAAGCAAATCACGGTATTCTGTTTCTGGATGAAATTCACAGGCTTCCCCCGGAAGGACAGGAGCTGTTATTCTATCTGATGGATACCGGACAGTACCGTAAAATGGGAGAAGCAAATACGATACGGAAGGCGGATATCCTCATCATCGGCGCCACGACAGAAAATCCGAAGGATGTCCTGCTGAAAACCTTTAAGCGCAGGATTCCCCTGACGATCAATCTGCCGCCGCTCAGAGAACGGCCCTTACAGGAAAAGCTGAAAATCATGGAGCATCTCTTTTCCAAGGAGGCCATCCTTACACAGCGAACCTATATCATTGATGCGGATATCGTGAAAGCTATCACCCTGTATGATTTTACAGAAAATATCGGGCAGCTTGCCTCTGAAATAAAAATATTGTGCGCCCGCTCGTTTCTGGAAAGTAAAACCAAGGAATTCGGTGAAATCAAGGTTCCCTATGTGTTTTTGTCAGATAACATTCGGGAAGCTTATAAAAAGTATAGAAAAATCGGATATACCTTTACCGACAATTACGAAAACTACAACTATGACCTTGTGATCACGCCTTCCAATGAAATCACACATGTAAAGGAAAACGTCCTGAATGAAGAAGCGTACTGTAGCTTACTTGATGAGATTCGCAATTATTCCAGACAGGGTCTGACGAGCGATGAGGTCGCAATTCGCATATCCTCCGCAGTGTCTTCCTATTATGACGAAATTCTCAACAGCATGTATTTTAAAACAGTAAATAAGGATGAGCTTTATAAGATTATCGAACCGCGCATTGTCGATTTCTCACTGGAGGTCATGAAGGAAATACAAAACCGCCTGTCTGTAAAAATTACGGAACAGAGCATTCTCGTTCTGGCCTTTCATTTAAAATTCCTCATTGACAGATTGCGGAAAATAAAGCTGACAGAGAGCTGCTCCGTACCTGTGAAAACAGGTGATGCGATCGTTGATGATATGATTGACAGGATTGAAAGCAAGTTTTCCCTGCGATTGCCAACGGATGAGAAAAAGTTCTTTCAGCTGCTGATCAAGAATATTACAAGTGATATTGTACCGGACAATGCCTCAAAGGCTGCCTTATATATCCTTGCACATGGCAATACGGCATCCAGCATAGCAGAGGTATGCAACCGCCTGCTGCATACGGATTTTGTAAAAGCATTTGATATGCCGCTGACACAGGATGTCAATCAGAGCTATCAGCTGTTTGTGGAGGAGATTGAGAGTCTGCATCTGAAAAAGGGTGTGATGATTCTTGCGGACATGGGCTCTCTTCTGGATTTCGGGCATAAGCTGACCAGAGATACGGGAATCCCCACACACACGATTCCAAACGTATCCACAGCAATTGCTTTGGACTTTGCGCATATCATGCTGAACCGCAACGAGCATATTGACCTCACCTATAATGAATATCTGATTAAAAACCGCTTTGAGCCTGCCTTTGCCAGCTCAGAGAAAGAGCCTGCAATCATATCTGCCTGTTCATCCGGTCAGGGAACAAGCATCGCATTTAAAAATATGATTGTTGAAATATTAAAGGAGAATTCACTTGGCTATATCCATGTATTTGCATTAAGCAATGAGGAGCTTCAAAAGAAAAATGAGGCCTATCAGGAAATCATGGACAGCTACAATCTGGTTGCTGTTATTGGAAATGTACATATTGATGTGGATGCCCCTTTCTTTCATATATCCGAACTGGTTACCGATGATAAAAAGGAGAATTTCATTAAATTTCTGAATAAAACAGGAGTTAGCGAACGGAAAACAAAGCATAAAAAAACAGACCAGAGTGCAGAGGAAGCCGCAGGATTTCTGGCCCAGCATGTTATGTATGTAAATCCACTGGCTGTTCAGAAGGTTGCCACGGAATTTTTAGAAGGTCTTTTTGATGATTTGGAGTATGAAGAAAAAAACAGAGCCTCTACCGGATTCTCACTGATTATTCATATCGGTTTTATGATTGAGCGTATCATAGCAAATAAGACAATCATATTTGACCATAAGCTTCCCTATTTGGACAGTAACAAAGAAATCTTTCAGAAAATAAGAAGCCATATCAAGTCCATTGAGGAGGCCTTTGAAATTGAGATCAGTGATGATGAAATCTGTTATATGATGATCACCCTGTATCCGAACACATACGATGCGGCTGTTGCATAACAGTTGCAGTACAAGGCAGGCAGCATTTTGAGGAGAATGAATATGAATGGAAAAATTTACTTAATTGAATATACGGTTATCGTGTTGATCATGATGATTTTCAACCGGTCAGCATCATTGGAGAATATGCTCATCGCTTTTCTGATTGTCCTCATACAAATCGGCTTTGACAGGTTGAGAAGACGGAAGTAAACTTCTGTAGCTATCCGCTACTTCAACCGCAGCGAATACATTTACATAGGGGAATTCAAATATCTGTTGTATTTCATAAATATTTGGATTCCCTTTTTCGTCTACGTCCGCAAGCTAGAAAAAAACGCTTCTACGTTACACGTTTTTTAAGAATGTCAGGGGAAATCGTCACAAACAATAGGTTGGAATAGATACCCGTAGTAAGCTTAGGTTATTGCTTATTGAAAAGAGTGATATCCTTCAGTAAGACTGCTTTCCCCGAATGTATAAATACAGACTTCTACATTCTTTTCTTTCATTTGCGGGAAGATTCAGCGTGCCTACATCAGCATAATTATCAATCGATGCTTTTATTCGCACTTTGTATGATATCCACAACCTGGCTGAATGCATCATAAAATTGCCAGTTAAAGAACTCCCTGTATCCTTTACCATAGGGTCTTATACAATGCCTGTAGCCATAGCATAACATATAATTCTGTAATTAAGCTGATAGGTAAACGAAGCGTGGATTCCCATGATATATTGACATGTCGTGAATGTAACAGCTCCGCTTCAAAAAAAGAGATACCAGATAATTCTGATATCCCTATGATGTTAACCACCATAAACCTTGATACGGTTAATTGCTTTTGCCAATGCGACCTCAGCACGCTTAATGCTGGTTCGGTTATCCATTTTCTTCAAACGCTCCTCAGCACGTTGTTTTGCACGTCTGGCACGCTCGATATCGATTTCCTCACGACCTTCAATTGCATCCGCAAGAATTCGCATCTCATTGTCCGCAAACTGAAGCAGTCCGCCAGCAATCGCATAATCCTTATATTCATTGCCTTCCATAAGAGAACATTTGCATGTTGTCAGCATCGCAACGATAGGCATGTGATTGGGAAGAATTGTCGTTTCTCCTTCCACCGTACGCACATGCACGCCGCCGACTTCGCCTTCCTTATAAAGACCCAGCGGCGTAATGATCTTGATTTTGATCATACTCAGTTTTCCAGAGCCTTGGCTTTCTCGACAACTTCTTCTATCGTTGAAGCGAACATGAAGGCCTGTTCCGGAAGGTCATCGTATTTACCAGCCAGCAGCTCCTTAAAGCTGCGCACCGTATCCTCACGGGATACATAGCAGCCCTTGATTCCGGAGAACACCTCTGCCACATGGAATGGCTGTGAAAGGAAGTTACGGACACGGCGGGCACGGTTGACAATAACCTTGTCTTCCTCACTCAGCTCATCCATACCCAGAATGGCAATGATATCCTGCAGCTCCTTATAGCGCTGTAAAATCGTCTGTACCCCGCGGGCAACTGCATAATGCTCCTCACCAACAACAAGCGGATCCAATATACGGGAGCTGGATTCCAGCGGATCAACAGCCGGATAAATTCCCAGTGCCGCGATATCACGATCCAGAACCGTTTTCGCATCCAGATGGGTAAATGCGGTAGCCGGAGCCGGGTCCGTCAAGTCATCCGCAGGTACATAAATCGCCTGAACCGAGGTAATGGAACCATCCTTCGTGGAGGTGATACGCTCCTGCAGCTGTCCCATTTCTGTCGCAAGTGTCGGCTGATAGCCTACTGCACTCGGCATACGTCCCAGCAGGGCACTTACTTCACTTCCCGCCTGGGTAAAACGGAAGATATTATCAATAAACAGCAGCACGTCCTGATGGTCATGGTCACGGAAGTATTCCGCCATCGTCAGACCGGTCAGACCGACACGCATTCTGGCACCCGGTGATTCATTCATCTGTCCGTACACCAGCACGGTCTTATCAAGGACACCGCTGTCCTTCATTTCATGATACATGTCGTTTCCCTCGCGGGTTCTCTCCCCTACGCCGGTAACGACGGACATTCCACCATGTTCCTTGGCGATATTATGGATCAGCTCCTGAATCAGTACGGTTTTACCTACTCCCGCACCGCCAAACAAACCAATCTTACCACCCTTGGAATATGGGCATAGCAGGTCAATGACCTTAATTCCTGTTTCCAGCATTTCTGCGGATGTCTGCTGCTCCTCAAAACCCGGTGCCTGTCTGTGGATTGGCAGTGTGTTATCCGTTCCCACAGGTCCCAGACCATCAATTTCACGTCCAAGGACATTAAACATTCTTCCCAGAATTTCTTTTCCCACCGGTACACGGATTGCGGATCCTGTATCAATGGCTTCCATTCCACGAACCAGACCGTCTGTACCACCCATGGCGATACAGCGGACACGTTCATCACCGATATGCTGAGCAACTTCGACAACTAAAGATTCACTGTCTTTCAGAGGAATTTCAATAGCGGTCAGTAGCTGCGGCAATTCTCCGTTCTCAAATGCAACATCGACTACCGGACCAATGACCTGTACGATTTTTCCTGTATTCTTACTCATGGCTGCTCCTTTCATTCCATAGCATTGACGCCGCCGACAATTTCCGTTATTTCCTGGGTAATTGCAGCCTGTCGAGCCTGGTTGAATTGTAATTCGAGAGTTTCCTTCAACTCTTCTGCATTATCTGTTGCACTTTCCATCGCCATACGCCTGCTTGCCTGTTCACTTGTTTTCGTTTCCAGGAAGTAGCTGTATAGAAGGGAACGCACATACATCGGAACCAGGGTGTCCAGAATACGGTCACCTGCAGGCTCGAAGATGGTTTCTGCAGTCGTTGCTTTCTCTCGTTCTTCCTTTTCCACCGGAAGCAGCGTAATCAGCTTCGGTTCAAAGGTTACAGAATTAACAAAGTGTGTATATAAGATACGTATTTCCGATATTTCCTGTTTGCGGTACAGTTCCAATGCATGATCAGCTACACCAACCAGCTCACTGTAACAGTCCTCTTCCAGATCCGTCTCACTCTGCACAACATGAAAATCCTTATTGTGAATCCAGTTGGCTCCACGTGCTCCGATAATGACAAAGTCACCCTCATTGCCGATTTCATGCTGCAGCATGCGGAAGATATTGGCATTATAACCGCCGCACAGCCCCATGTCACTTGTAAAGACGATGGTATACGGCTTCCCCTCCTGCTTCTGCAGATACGGATGTCTGGAATGCTCGATGGAAGACAGGATTTCCTGCACAGTTTCTTTCAGATAATATGCATATTCCCGATTCTCTTCCATGTACTGTTTCTGTTTCTTCAGCTTACTGGTGGCAACCAGCTGCATCGCCTTTGTAATCTTTTTTGTAGATTCAACAGAGCGGATGCGCGCTTTGATCTCCAGTTTACCTGCTGCCATACATTATCCTTCTATCATATTCTTGAATTCAGCTTCAAACGCCTGCAGTGCAGCCTTAATATTTGCACTCAGTGCATCATCCAGCGCCTGCTTTTCTTCGATTTCCGTTAAGATGTCCGCATGGTATCGCTCCATGTACTTCAGCATTTCTTTTTCATACATCTGAACATCCTCCACCTTAACCGGCTTCAGAAATTTGTTTTTCGCCGCAAACAGTGATAACACCTGATGGGTTACCGGAAGCGGATCATACTGATTCTGAATCAGCAGCTTCGTCAAACGCTCACCGTGGGCAAGTGTTTCCGTTGTAGCCGCATCCAGATCACTTCCGAATTTCGCAAAGGCCTGCATCTCACGGAACTGCGCAAGCTCCAGTTTCAGGGAACCGCTCACCTGCTTCATTGCCTTGATCTGCGCCGCACTACCTACACGGGAAACGGACAGACCACTGTCAACGGCAGGACGTACACCACTGTTGAACAGCTCCGTTTGCAAGAAGATCTGTCCATCGGTGATGGAAATAACATTTGTCGGAATATAGGCGGAAATATCTCCAGCCTGTGTTTCAATAATTGGCAGAGCTGTCAGACTTCCTGCGCCAAGCTCATCATTCAGCTTTGCCGCACGCTCCAGCAGACGGGAATGCAGATAGAAGACATCTCCCGGATATGCCTCACGCCCAGGCGGACGCTTCAGCAGCAGGGACATGGTACGATAGGCAACCGCATGCTTACTCAAATCGTCATAAACGATCAGCACATCATCACCGTTTTCCATCCATTCCTCGCCGATTGCACAACCTGCATACGGCGCAATATATTGCAGCGGAGCCGGTTCACTTGCGGTGGAGGATACAATGGTCGTATACTCCATGGCACCGTGGGAACGCAGCTTTTCTACGATTTGTGCTACCGTACTGGCCTTCTGACCAATGGCAACATAGATGCATTTTACATTGTTATTCTTCTGGTTGATAATCGTATCAATGGCAATCGCCGTTTTTCCCGTCTGGCGATCTCCGATGATCAGCTCACGCTGACCGCGACCGATTGGAATCATGGAATCAATGATTTTCAAGCCGGTCTGAATCGGCTGATGTACACTTTTTCTTGTCATAACACCGGGTGCCACACGCTCTACCGGACGAAACTTATCACTTTTAATCGGTTCTCCTCCGTCAATTGCCTGTCCAAGTGCATTGACAACACGTCCCAGCATACCGTCCCCAACGGGAACCTCTACGATACGACCGGTACGTTTTACTTCATCGCCTTCACGGATGTTGGAGTCATCCCCCATCAAAACAGCACCGACATGCTCTTCCTCCAGGTTCAGCACCATTCCATATATATCTCCGGGAAAACGAAGCAGCTCACCGGCCATTGCATTCTGTAAACCGTAAATCAGCGCGATACCGTCACCAACGGTGATAATCGTACCAGTTTCATCGATTTCCAGATCCTCATCATATCTGCGAATCTGATCCTTGATCAGCTTACTTATCTCTTCTGGCTTTAAGCTCACTCGCACTCACCTCTAACTTTCCTGCACAGGCTCACTCTGTGCCAGCTGTTTCAGATTATCCATACGGCTTCTGGCGGTATTATCCAGAACCATATCATTGATCTTTATGCGCAGTCCCGCAAGCAGATCCGGATCCTCCTGTATGTGTAATTCCACAGTTTTCGAAAGCTTTTCCTCCAGCATGGATTTCAGACGGTTGATTTCCGCAGCATCCAGCTTCTTTGCCGTACGGACATGTGCCACTTCGATATTGTTTACCTTGTTATACTGCTTTACAAACTCTCTGGTAATATCGTGAAAACTCTGAAAACGGCTTTTGTCAATCAAAAGCTTTGCGAAGTTCAAAACCATATGATCGACTTCACTGCCGAAGACAGACGCAAGCGTCTGTTTCTTTTCTTCCTTGTGAATCTTGGGATGCGTCAGTACCCGCATGAAATCGGGATACGCCTTCAGCTGTTCATCCATCATGCATACATCTGCCTTGAATGTATCCAGCTTCTGCTCCTCCTGTGCAAGTGCAAACAGTGCATCACTGTAGCTTTTTGCTGCTATGCCTGCCATGACTCATCACCTGCATGCTCGATAAAATCATCCACGTACTGCTTATGTGTACTTTCATCCAGTTCTTTATTAACAATCTGTTTTGCGGCTTCAAATGCCACATCCACGATTGCATCCTTCATTCCTGCACGAGCCTGTACCTTTTCACGCTCGATATCCTTCCGTGCTTTTTCCTTCACCGCTTCGGCTTCACCTCTTGCGGCAGCCAGAATTTCACGTTTCTCCTGAACGGCATTGGCTTTGGCACTTTCCAGTATTTCATGAGCCTCGCCGCGGGCATTGGCCATCTGCTCTTCATACTGGCGCTTGTATTGTTCTCCTGCTTCCCTGCTTTGCATACCTGCATCAATATCTGCCTGAATGGCAGCCTTGCGTGCATCGAGATAGGCAAGCACCTTGTCCCAGAAGAAATGCTTTGCAATAGCGATGATGATCAGCGTTGATACACAGACCATGATCATATCCATTGGATTCAGCCGCAGATAGGCATTTATATCAAAATCCATACTATGCGAATACCTCCTTTCTTCATAGCTTCATGATGAATGACATTACCCTTTCATGAAGATTAGAATCAAGGCAACAATCAATGCATAGATACCGGTTGTCTCCGCCAGTGCGATACCAAGAACCATAATGGAACGAACCTTACCTGCAGCATCCGGATTGCGTCCAACACTTTCCGCACCCTTGCTGGCAGCGATACCCTGTCCGATACCAGGCCCTAAACCTGCGATCATTGCAATACCTGCACCTAACAGTGCCATACCCTGTACAAAATATTCATTGAATTCCATAATTTTTTCCTCCTGTTAACATCATTTGTTATTCTTCCGGGGCAACCTGTTCACTAAGGAAGAAGCTTGCCAGCGTGAAGAAGATATAGGTCTGTATCAGACCTGAGAACACATCAAAATACGCATGCAGAAACGGTGTCGCAATGTAGCCGAGTACTCCGAACGGGAGAAAGCTTCGCATCATTGTATACACCAGCAGCATAATAATGGAGCCTGCCAGTATGTTTCCAAACAAACGCATGGAAAGCGAAATCGGAAGTGCCAGCTCACCAATGACATTCAATGGTGTAAGCAGCCACATCGGCTCCGTCAGCTCCTTCAGACGTGCGCCAAGCCCGCCTTTTTTGATACCGTTATACTGAATGGTCAGAAACATCATCAGTGCAAGGGTAACATTGAAGCTCAAATTGGATGTCGGCGGCTGCAGTCCGAGAAGTCCCAAAAGATTGCTGACGGCCATCATCATGGTCAGTGTACCCAGAAACGACAGATAATGCTTCGTTTCATGCTTCAGGTTATCCCCGATAATATTGGTACACAGCCCGGTAATCATTTCTGTAATCAGAAGTATTCCCGACGGCGCCTTTCGAACATCGGCCTTTTCAAACTTTTTGCCGGCCCAGATAAAGAATATGGAAAACAGCACACAGAGAATCAGCCAGTTGATAATCGACTGCTGAAATTCGATGTTGTATCCAAACAGTGTCAAAACGATTCCGTCAAACTTATCGTCCACTACTCATCCTCCTTTCTGTGTTTCCAGCTGTAAATCAGAATACTGCACTTATGAAGCAGCATTCCCACCAGCAGAGCCGCGATATGCGCACCTGCGATGGCACTTAAGGCAAAGATAACGGCATACAGCATATATCTTCGCGTATAGGAGCGAAATGCACGGGATTTGATATCCGCCAGTTCTCCGTCAATGTGCCCAACCATGTTCTGGATCATGTTGAAGCCCATAATACCGGTTAAGGAGCCGATCAGAATACCCATGACACCTGACTTCCACGCTCCGGGAAACAGGATGATGCAGACCACACAGCCTGCCGCACAGAGCAGCAGCGTAAGTATGCGGATCTCCATTCCCATTTTCCTTGTTTCATTCATGATCATCACCCAGCTTTCGAATCATCAGATACAAACTGGAGATGATGGCGTAGGCTAACAGAATCAGAAGACACCATGGCGAGGTATGAAATACATCATCCAGCCAGGCACCGATCCATACCGCTGCCCCACAGGCAAGTGCCATGGTAAACATCTGCCGCATAGCCTGATACGCTTCCTTCATGACTACTTCGTACCGAAAATACGGTCTCCTGCATCTCCAAGTCCGGGTACGATATACCCTTTTTCATTCAGTTTTTCATCCAGTGCCGCAAGATAGATATCCACTTCCGGATGTGCTTCTTCCACGGCCCTTACACCCTCCGGAGCTCCGACCAGACAGACAAGGCGGATATTCTTAGCGCCCTGTTTCTTTACCATGTCAATGGCGGCGATTGCACTTCCTCCGGTTGCCAGCATCGGATCAACAATCATGACGATAGCGTCCTTTACTTCCTTCGGATACTTTTCAAAATATGTATGAGGCTCCAGTGTTTCTTCATCACGATACAGCCCCACATGTGCAATCTTGACGGTAGGGATCAAATCACAGATTCCATTCACCATACCAAGACCTGCACGTAGAATCGGTACCAGTACGATTTCCTTCGCAAGCTCATAGGTTGTGGTCTTTGCGACAGGTGTGTTGATTTCGACTGGCTGAAGCGGGAAATCTCTGGAAATTTCGTAAGCCATCAGACCTGCGATCTCATCCAGATTCTGGCGGAAATCCTTTGTTCCGGTTTCCTTTTTACGCATCTGTGTCAGCTTATGCGTAATCAATGGATGTTGTAAGACTTTCAGCATAATAATCTCCTTACATAATCAATACGGATATAGCGTACCATAATCCGTTCCAACAGTAGACAGACAATTCAAACGAATTGTATAAATTCTGGCCACGTTGTTTTTATTATACCATGAACACCCTGCTTTTTCCCCCTTTTGTGCATTTTTTCACCACCTTTTTCAAGTGCTTTCCTATATATTATGTATGGCTGGGAAATGATTATTCTTTATGTTTTTCAGTGACTAATATCCAGAAGCAATACATAGAAGCTCTGCGCACTTTTTTCTTTGTGAATTTTAGTATAGGAATTTATCCCACAGCATATATTTTAGAAATTACGGTATATACATAACATATAACATATATTATATCCAAATGATTATTCGCTTAACTTCAATGCCAATTTACTAGATAGAAATAATGTGCTGTAAGTAGTACAATATGTATGCACGGTCCCCTGCTATCTTAAAACGTTAATCTAGCTTGCAACGAGCATTTCATGTTAAAGGAAAAGCAAGCATCACAATCTGAATTTTCTCAAGCTTAACAGCAATACATAAAAAAAGAGAAACCCCACGTTGAAGAATTTCCCTTTTCCTACATGCATGATGACAGCTTCAGCTAACTATACCTTTGTAATGACACACGATTTTTTATAAAATGCAATACCGTATCCAATCACATCCTCATATCCATTCGCTAACAGCCCCTCCATATATTTCTTCTGCCGGATTTGCTCACAGGCTTTTTGCGCCATTGATCTTACTTCTGCCATTGATGTCGCAATTTTTAACTCCAATATCAGTCCTCTATCCATGATAGAACGCGGCAGAATTGCAATATCCGCTCTGCCTAAACCGTACTCCTTATTTGAAGCCACTATATAGTCATTCAACATTCCAAGCAGAAGTCCATGATAGAATTTCTCATCATAATCGAAATAGCTGATGCTTTGAAATAAAACGTTATTTAATATTTCAGTTGCATTCCTTATCTGTTCTTTCCGTAATGCCTCTACAAAAGATGTACCATTATGTTCTACCTGTTCATTGAACCATTCACTGAATATAGACACATAGATTTGCTTGATTTCCTTATTGGGTATTGATAACCGATAAATCCTTTTTTCATTATCAACACATTTAATTGCCTTTAGATAACCGGTAAATAACAGAAAACTGTAAACGTTGTTTATATGATCCATTTCCCTATAGGTTATAGTATCCTTGATTGATTTTTCTATCACTCCACCGGATACCAGTATATCAAACTCTTCCCGCATTTTGGGATTTGCTTCTTTTATATACCGGTAAATAATATCATTACCGCTGGTGTTCGCCCAGAACGATTCCGGCTCATGCATATGCGTCTTATTCAGCTTTTCTATATACATTAAAACACTCCATGGATTATAGATATCACAGCTTCCAAACTGGTATCCGTCATACCATTCCTTCACTTTATCCCGATATGCCTCTGCCTGATAATCTGACAATAGTGAGTCCATTTCTTTTTGTGTGAATCCAAATTGCTGATTGGATGTATCATCGAAAATAGTAATGACCTTAAAATTATTCAATCCTGTGAAAATGGATTCCCTCGCTATTCTTAAACAACCTGTCAATATACCTTTCTCCAACGCATCATTAGTTTTTAATGCTGCGCTGAACATATTTTTTAGAAAAACAACCATATCATCATAATAACCATTCAGGTAGGCACTTTGTAGAGGAACATCATACTCATCAATCAAAAGAACAACCTTTTTTTTCCAATGCTTCTCTAAACAATTACTTAGAAATCGTAGTCCATTCTGAAGCTGTGCTTTATTTACTGTACCTGCTTTATATCTCTTTAATAAATCTCTATCCATTTCATCCAAATGCTCACTGATAAGCAATTCTTCATTCCTGCTTATAATTTCACTTAAGATAATTTGAAAATTATTTAACTGATCTTGAAAAGATAAATCTTTTAGATCCTTCAATGACATAAAAATAACAGGATATTGATTCTGATACTGCATTGCTTCCTTATTTTTTGAAATTTCTAATCCATCAAATAGATATGCATTATCCGATTGGCGAATGGAAAAGAAATAATATAACATACTCATGTTCAAGGTTTTACCGAATCGGCGTGGCCTGGTACAAAGAGCAACCTTTTCTTTTAATACATCACTAATAAATAAAGTTTTATCAACATAATAATAATCTTTATCTATCAGCTCTTTAAAATTCTCTATTCCAATAGGTATTTGCTTCATACAATCATCTCCTATTCTATAGGTTTATTATATCCCAAACAGATAGCAACTGCCATGAAAATAAGCGTATTTCATAGCAGCAGCTGACCACATTAGTTAACACATACGGCTTCAATCAAAAATCAAAGAAATTTTGTATGAGTGTTTTCAGTTCTCTTTCATCCCGCACGGTGAAATCAGCTTTATGATCAGCTTCCTGCTGTCCGTATTTATTCAGCCAGATGACATCCCAGCCTGCCATCTTCGCACCGATTACATCATTTTCATAAGAATCTCCAACATACAACCCACAATCACTTACCATACGGAAAATACGTTTGTCCGGTTTCGAGATGCCTACAGTGGATGAAATGATCCTATCCTTTTCCTCTATCCATTTCCCCAGACCAAGACTCCTTATTTTCTTCAGCTGATGCTCATACGGTCCATTGGTTATCAAACTGATTCTTACATCCCTGCTTTTCAAATAATCCAGTATTTCCACTAGCGTATCACTTAATGAAATCTCATACTGCCCCCTCTGATAGGCAGCTTGAAATCTAGATGCTTCCTCATCCATAATCAAAATGCCATGGTCCTTTAATGCAAGCTGAATGCGTCCAATCTGCATGGCTTCAAAAGATATCTCTTTATTCTGATGCCGAAAAAACAATTCATTGCTACGGATGCGAAAGCTTTTATAAATTCTTCTTATCTGCTCATTTGATACCGATTGAATAGTAAGCAACGCCTGTCGAAAAGGTGCAATCTGTTCATACAGCGTATCATCTAAATCAAAGCATATATGTTTTAATCCTTCACTCATTCTGTTTCCTCCCTGTATTCTTTTCTGTGTTTGACAATGTACCCGCTATGGTGATTGTATCCAGATTACACACATACGTCAAGCTTTATATATGCAGGAGGTATATGTACTCCTATATTCCCTGCAGCATTGCACAAGCAAGCAAAAACAGAAGTCAAACAACCCTTTCGACTCCTGTTTCATCATATTATTCGATTATTCTGCGAACTCTGCTGGTAACTCCCTTCAGATGATAGCATTCCGCATACTGCTGCAGCGGTCTCTTGATATGATCAACAACAAACCGCTGTCCATCAATATGATGCTTCGCCAGATTCTCATACAGTATCCGCAGCTCTTTCTTTACGTCCGCATCATTGAATGCATAGTGTCCTGCGATATCCAGAACATCCAGTGACAGCTGTTCATCCTTCAAAATATCGGCAACCTGCAGATTGCGCTGTTCCCCGATCATCCATTTTCTCCAACGCTCTGTTTTTATCGCCTTAACCAGCAACGTCTTTCTTAACGAAGAAGTTTTTTCAAGCAGTCCTTCCTTTTTCAGAATATCCTCAACCTCGCACAGCTTGAGATATGCTCTTGTCTCTTCTGTTCCATACTGCGGTGCGACATTACTTGCCGTTACATTTGCAGGAATATGCTCCAGTAGAGTTACATCATCCAGATAATCTGCATTATGCTCCTTTAATCCGACACCGTATGCTTTTGCCATGGCAGCCAGATCATATGCATTATGGAAATTATACGTTCCTACCTGCTCTGTTTTTCTGGTCAGTGTTCCTGTCTGCCCGACGATAAAGGTAGGCATCGGCAGTCCCTTAACCTTCAACTCTTTTTCCAGCTTTTCAATAAACTCGCGATATTTTTCTGTCGATGTCAAACCGCCATTTGTTTCCTCCGTACCGACCTCATACCCTATTTCCGGTAAATTTCTACGCTTGCGTTCTTCCTCACAATAAGCAATCAGCTCCACTGTCCTCTGCAAAACAACATCCAGAGGTATCACCTTTCCAATTTCAAAGGGATCCTTTGTTGGATCGATCATCAATAAATCAAAGCCGTTTTCAATATCCGCAAGATAAGACTGTCGTGCCAGCCTCATGGCCTCCTCCTCGCTCAGGTGTGCATTCCGCTCATTATCTCTTTGCCATGGTCCTCCATGATCCCTGCACAGATAATACAAGCCATCAAAGCCAACCTGCTCAGCAACTGCGCGTATATCGTCCTGAAAGCGTTTCTGATTCCAGCCGTTTACATAGCCGCCTCCTAAATCATCTGCATCCACCTGATTTCGGCTGGCAATAAACATTAAAGGAAAATCATAATCCCTTGCAATTTCAAAGCTTGCCTGCAACAAATTCGGTGACATCGGTCCAATGCCCAGAAGCGTCGCACTTTCTCCTGTATCCTGTAATTTCAATAAGCCTTCTACTACCTTCTTGATTGGTAATTTATTCATATTTTCTATCTCCATTTCCTTTCGACTTCCATTTCATTCATTTGACTATACCAGCTCCTGCATGTTCACCATCTGATGAAACCATTCAGCTTCCTCTTCCTGCATAGCCTGATAAAGCTCATTCATAAAGTTCAGCACTTTCGCTTTGTGTTTTTTTCTATACCGTATAGATAACGGCTGTCCGGCATTTGTTTTGGCCCGCATTGGCAGTACTGCTTTTAAATAGTCCCTATATGAATCCTGCTGTTCTTTGAATATACCAAGCAGCACCTCATCCGCATGAACAAGAGCATAGCAATCCTGCGGCTCTTGTTTGCTTCTTATACATTTAAAGCGTAATCCTGCTTTCTCCAGCTGTTTGCTTCTATCTTCATTCCTCATAATATTTTCTTCTGCATTCTCATCCCCTATGAACGTGAAATACATTTGTGAAGCGCCGTGCTGCACTCCGTAAGCCATTGCCGTGTCCAAATCTGTTCCCAATACTACAATTTGCTTCATACAGCCTATTTCACAGATGCTTTATTATCTTCAGTTACAGACAGCTTCTCTGTTTTTTTATCCTTATTCTCGAGATTCGGTTTCAGCAGCATTAGAAGCAATGCTGTGACAACAACGCCGATTGCCATATCCAGTGTATATAATAATGGCTTATTCGTAGCCGCAACAACAATCATCCCGCCATGGGGAACGTAGCACTCAATTGCATGCATCATCGCAAGACCGGCTCCAACTGCACTTCCTCCCATAATGGCAGGTAAAACATGCTTGATATCCTTTACTGCAAACGGTATTGCCCCCTCTGTAATACCAATCAGCCCCATAAACGCACTGGTCACTCCCAGCTGCTTCTCCGCATTATCGTATTTCCTTCGGGAAATGAAGGTGGATAATGCCAGACCCAGAGGAGGAATCGCCACAGCGACGCGGAATGCGCCGTTAGGTCCATACAGTCCTTCCGCCATCAAAGCCATCGTAAAGGCGGATGCAGTTTTATTTATCGGGCCACCCATATCAAAGGCGGTCATCACACCAATCACGATTCCCAGAAGAATCGCACTTCCTCCCTGCATGCCGCTCAGCATGCCGGTTAATGCCTTCATCAATGCACCAAGAGGGCCCACCAGAATGTAAAGATATGCAAGGCAGCAAATCAATGCGGAAACAATCGGAATAATAAGGACAGGCATGATGGATTTGATCGTCGATCCCACCTTCCAGCTTTTGATCCACTTACATACATATCCCACCAGAATACCCATAATCATGGCTCCCAGAAAGCCTGTTGATACATTGTTTTCTCCCACCGGATTATTTGCTATATAGCCCACAATCATACCCGGGGCAAGCGCAGGCTTTCCTGCGAGTGAATATGCGATGTAACCGGCAAGCATCGGAATCATCATCGCCATACCTGCGGAACCAATTGTATTGATATTCTGCATAAAGCCGTTTGTCACCTTCATGCCGTCACTGCCCGCTTCTCCGGTTGCCAATGCGAATGCTAGAAATACACCGCCGATTACAACTGCCGGCAGAAAGTATGATACCCCTGTGTTAAATGCCTTAACTAAATCTTTTCCTAAATTTTTAAACATAAGCTCTCCTCACTTTATTTAATTTTATAATTTCTCTACCTGATCAATGATTTCTGCCGGATCCCGTATGACTACGGACGGGTCTATCTTAATGATTTTCCCCTCTTCTTCCTTTTCCTCGAACCGTTCTTCCCCCTCGATACCGATGGCGATCGCCAGAATAACGGCATCTGCAGCTGCTATTTCATCCTCATCCAGTTCATTTTCAATTCCCATACCGCCCTGTGTTTCCACCTTGCATTCATAACCGCGCTTTTTGCACTCCTGTTCGATGGCTTCCTGCGCCATGTATGTGTGTGCAATACCGATGGTACATGCGGCAACCGCTACAATTTTCATTTTGTTTTCCTCCTCAATTTTCATGCTCCAGGAATTTAATGCGCTCATAAAATTCCTGATCTGTTCTTATTTTGCGCAGCTCCTTACGGAACGCCTCCTTCATCAGGTGTCGGCTCAGCATTGCCAGAATACGCAGGTGTTCTTTGTTTCTACTGGAAAGCGGGACACCTATCATAAATACGAGATCAACCTCATCGTGATCCCATTGAACAGGGTGCAGCAGATGCAGACAGGCTACAAAGGTTTCCGTAACCGCATCAGATTCACCATGTGGAATCGCAATTCCAAATCCCACAGCAGTTGATGCCGTGGACTCACGATCCATTACTGCATCGACATAGCTTTTCACATCCTCGATTTTTTTAGCATGTCCTGCCTTTTGGCTCAGATACGTAATGATTTCTTCCTTTGTTTCAAACCTTGTGCTGGACACCTTCACAATTTCCGGTTCAAACATTTGACCACTCCTTTCTACGCCCTCATTGTATAGTTCTGCAATTTTTTTTGAAATACCAACCGTCTTCCACAAGTTGTGGAAATAAAAACACACAGCTATGTTTGCTGTGTTATTTCCTGCATTCAATTTAAAGCACCTATCTATGGCACTCTATATCGACGTGTATTTTATTTTCTACTATAAACAGAAGCAAGTTGCTATTTCTTTTTCCTCAAAATCATTCTATTATGTTAATGGGAAATTCTATCATGATAAAGCAGGAGGAGAAATCAAATGAAAACATCTGCACTATCTAAGTTTTTAAATCTGTTACTGGAAGAAAGTGATTATCGTAAGACCAGTTATTTCGCAGAAAAGCTCATGGTTTCAAATAAAACAATTTCAAATTATATTACAGAACTGCGTTATCACATGAAGGAATACGAATTGGATATCACGGCAAAGCATGGGGTTGGTATCCGTATGGAAGGAGATCAAAGTGCTGTAAAGCTTCTTCAAAATTCCATCCAGAGAAACGCAGGAGGCGGCCTTACAAGTGAATGCAGACGCAAAAAAATAATGGAAAAGCTGTTAATGCTGGATGAAAGCATTTCTGTACGCAGGTTATCCGATGAATTCTGTATAAGCTCCACATCCATTGTGAAGGATTTGGAAAAGGTGGAGCAGGAGCTGCTACAGCAGGACATCTTACTGCTTCGCACAAAGGCCGGGACGCGTATTGAGGCAAAGGAGCAGCGTATTCGCAGTGCAAAGCGTAAGTTTATTTTTGAAGAGATTATGTCCCTGACACAGCAGGATCAAATTATGGACCTCACCCTGTGTACGAAAATTTTATCACGCTATGTAGCAGACGAGCTGCAGATAATCGCTCGAAGCATGATTGAAATTGCACAGGACAAGCTGGGATTTCGCATGGATACCAATTATTATGCACAGATATTTATATCCTACTCCATATTTATCCAGCGGATCAAAAAAGGACATGAAATTACAGAAGCACCTGCCAGACCGGTTGTCACGGAGCTGCATGTGCTGAAGACCTATCCGATTACAGAGGAAATCATACAGTGGCTAAAGGAAGTGCACCACATCAGAGTCAATGATTTAGATATTAGATGGGTTAATGCACGCTTGTCCGGAGTATATCATGAAGACCGAAAAGAAACAGCGGATTACTCTCCCATCATATTAGATACAGTGACGGAATTGATATCTTCCATTGGTGATATCTTCAACGCAGACTTTATCAGTGATGAGTTGTTAAAAAACGGCTTATCGAAACACTTTATTCCGATGATTGCCCGTCTAAAGAACAATATAAAAATCACACATCCCTTTATTATGCAGATCAAGCAGCAATATACCGCCATGTTCAGTGTAGTTTCACTGGCTTCCAGCATACTGGAGAAAAGGCTGGGATTCACCTTGTCTGATGATGAAATCGGATTTATTCTGATTCACTTTCAGGCAGCGCTGGAGCGGCACAATCTGTCAAAAAAAATAGCAGTCGTATACAACTGCGGCCTTGCGAGCGCTATGCTGATTGAAAATCAGATCAAAATCAATCTGCCCACCTTTGATGTTATAGAGCTGATCAATATTCATGATTTAAAAAAAGAGTATCTTCGGCATTTTGATTTCATCATTGCCACGATGGAATTGGATATGAAAGATATTCCTTCTGTTGTTATTTCACCGGTAGCGGACTTTGGCGATATTCAGCGTATTAAACAAACGTATGAAAAGCTTATAAGAAATGTAAAGGAATCGCGCTTTCCTTATCTTATTCAGGCAATCAGTGCTGATACGATTCTGGTTCATGAAAAATGTAAGACAAAGGAGGACATCCTGAAAAAGGCAAATGAAATCCTCCTGAAAAAGGGTTATGTAGAAGAAGAATTTTTTGAAAGTGTGAAAAACAGAGAGAAGATTTCATCAACGGAAATTGGAAACGGTATCGCGATTCCTCACGGCTCTGATAAATATGTAAAGCAAACCTCTATTGTTTTGATTACACTGGAGGATGCTATCCTGTGGCGGGATGACATGGTAAGTGTCATTTTATTTACCGCTGTATCATTTGAGCAGAAGGATACCATGCGAAGGCTGTTAAAAGATCTCTACCATTTGATCAGCTCTGAAAGCTTCATAGAAAAAATACAGAAAGCAGCATCGATAGAGGAAATCCTCGGCATATTTTATGGAAGAGGTCTGTGAGCATGCCTGAAAGAATAAATAGATAACATTCTCGTAATGTACCTGAAGACAAACTAAAATCATAATCCAAAAAAAAGCAAAAGAGGTCCATTTCATGTCTGAGTTACTGAAACTGGCCTCTTTTATACCTGTTTTTCCCTACCGGTATTTTATATTGTTTTTGCCCTGTCTACTAGCTTAGCATTCACAGATGCATCATCGCTCTCTATACTACCGGATAATTTCAGAGAAAGCTTTGCGCATGCAGGACCGACCATCTCATATAATACAGCACTGGATAATATGATCAGCGACAGCATGGTACCCTCAGCAGTTGGAAGCAGGCGCTGCCCGAGTATAGCCAGCCCTATGGAAACACCAGCCTGTGGTATCAGTGCAAGTCCCAGATAGTGTCTGACAGAAGTGCTGGCATGAGACAGCCTTGCGCCTGCCCACGCTCCACAGGCTTTCCCGATAATGCGGACAAAGAAATAGACAACACCAATTAGGCCACAGGAAATCGGCGCATATAAATTCAGCCGCATCCCGGATAAAACAAAGAACAGCAGCGTAATCGGCGGTGTAAAGCTGTTAACCTGACGGAACAGATCTTTGTTCCCTGATAAATTGATATATACTGCGCCGAGCACCATACAGGATAATAGCGGTGATATATCAAAGCAGCTGCAAAGCCCTGTCAATGTTAGAATTACAGCAATCACCAATACAAGGCGGTGATCACTGGAGCGTTTTTCACTGATGATACGGTGTAGTATCCATGCCAGTACGACCGCCAGAATGACAGCAAGCAGATTCCACACGACAGGAAGCAGAATGAGTGACCATTGCAGTGCCTGATCCGCATGCATGAATTCCACAAGTGCTGTACATATGCTGAACGCTATCAAAGCGACGGCATCATCTAGCGCAGTTACCTGAAGGATGGTATCCACGAAATTTCCCTTCGCATGATACTGTCGAATCGTCATAATCGTGGAAGCGGGAGCAGTTGCACAGCCGATGGCACCCAGCAGTAGTGAAAATGACCATGGAAGACGGAACAGTGTTACCATTGCTATGGTAATGCAGGCTCCTGCTGTCAAAGCTTCGAATATCGTGATTGTTAGAATTTTACTTCCCTGCTTTTTGAGAATATCCCTTTTGAAGTATTTACCCACACCAAAGGCGATAAACGCCAGTGCGATATCCGTCATGAAATCCATCCCTGCAAC
>SKEY01001090.1_pt1 | contig 37386 bp, 24 predicted proteins | sample 4843871 | NCBI WGS metagenome assembly SKEY01 (sample SAMN11008797, study PRJNA524170) | human gut metagenome | biome: Human fecal sample; material: Feces; isolation source: fecal sample from pouch patient p36 | host: Homo sapiens | place: Israel: Tel-Aviv | collected 2016-12-04 | reverse complement strand
CGCTGTGTTGTAAATCGCTTCTGGCATATCGCCAAAGTAGACGCTTAACACATCCACTCCCAATCATATTGTCTTTATGGTCAACGTAATCATAACGAAAGGGGCCACCAGATAAACGGTGACCCCTGAAAGAAAACAAGCTTGCGCTAGTACTCGCGCGGGCTGTTGACGATCTCGCCGGCGGCGACCTTCTTCAGGTGCTGGCCGTAGACCGACTTGCCGTAGGCCTTGGCGGCCTCCTCCAGCTCGGCGGTCGTGATCCAGCCGTTCTCCCAGGCGATCTCCTCGGGGACCGAGACCGGCAGGTCCTGGGAGTGCTCCACGGCGCGGACGAACTCCGCGGCCTCGTGCAGGCTCTCCATGGTGCCGGTGTCCAGCCACGCGTAGCCGCGGCCGAGGGTGACCACGGACAGCGTCCCCTCCTCCAGGTACATCTGGTTGAGCGTGGTGATCTCCAGCTCGCCGCGTGCCGACGGCTTAACCTCATGCGCCTTGGCGGCGACGTCGCCCGGGTAGAAGTACAGGCCGGTGACGGCGTAGGAGCTCTTGGGGCGCTCAGGCTTCTCCTCGATGGAGACGGCCCTGCCCTCGCCGTCGAACTCCACGACGCCGAAGCGCTCGGGGTCGTCCACGTGGTAGCCGAAGACCGTGGCGCGGCCCGACTGCGCGTTCTCGACGGCCTTCTTCAGGTGGCGGCTGAGGCCGTTACCGTAGAAGATGTTGTCGCCGAGCACCAGCGCGCAAGGCTCGCCGGCGATGAACTCCTCGCCGATGGTGAAGGCCTGGGCCAGGCCGTCGGGGCTCGGCTGCTCGGCGTAGGAGAGGTTGACGCCGTAGCGCGAGCCGTCACCGAGCAGGCGCTCGAAGTTGGGGAGGTCCGTCGGCGTGGAGATGACCAGGATGTCCCGGATGCCCGCCAGCATGAGGGTGGACAGCGGGTAATAGATCATGGGCTTGTCGTAGACCGGCAGCAGCTGCTTGGAGGTCACGAGCGTGAGCGGGTATAGGCGGGTGCCGGACCCGCCGGCGAGGATGATGCCTTTCATAAAAAATCCTCTCGATTGACAATCGTTGAGCAAAAGCCGCTGATTACAGATGCATAGTTAATTAAATTATACGCACCGGCAGCAACCTCCCCGTCTTCTTATTTAAATCGGACAGCAGAAACACGCAACTCTTTCTGCATTTCTAGCGAGGCAACAAATGAAAAAGTACAATGAGCAGTGTCCAACAAACGAAAGGCAAACAATGCGAGTCGAAACAACCGGAGTATGCAGAGGAAACTGGAAAATCTACCAGCAGCTTAAGATTGAAGGCATCCATAAAGGCTCCAGCGTAACAGCCCAGGCGGCTACAGACGATAACCGCCGCTCACCTTTATCCCTCCTAAAATTCCGGGACAATAGTTGTGACTCGAACTCATACGTCCTTGTAGTCCCCGATCCCGATGCTCGCACCATCAAAATTGAGTTTAGCGAAATCGGCCAAGACGGTCGCACCCTGAGCAGCGACTCCCTTTCGCTCAATTGCAAGAACATCAAATGGGAGTCGCGCCTTAACTACAAAATTAAACCTGACATGTGCAGCAAACTCCGAAACTACGATGACGTTTCAGAGTTTGACATGGCAACGATTGATTTCTGGCAGTGCATCGAAAATTCAAGCGACTATATCCTTAGGTGCACGGTGAGAACTCCTTATCGTAGCGACTCGCAAATCAAACTTCGTTGTTTCGATCGAACCCTTAATGAAGTTAATTTGAGCATCGTCAATTTCGGCTCGAATGTAACAAGCGTTGGATTTACGTCTGAGAAAAAGCAGCTTGAAACGCAGCTCTCAATTCGAATGCCAAAGGCGTTCGATCGTTACTACTTTATTATTGACGATCAAAATCACCCATCATTCAGTGCATTCGACTGCTTAACACCCGATAAGCTAGGCTTGCTTCTTGAGGAGACCAACTTTCTCTTTACCCATGCGCAGTTTGACCCTGAATACCCCGAATGGTTCACGGATCATAAGGCAACTATCGGCGCTCTGGAGAAGCAGAGAAAAATCGTCTTCAACAGCGCTCCGAAGTTCAGCATTATTGTCCCTCTATACAACACACCCATTTCGTTCTTTAACGATATGGCCGAATCCGTAAAAAACCAGTCTTATGCAAACTGGGAGCTCATCCTAGTTAATGCAAGTCCTGACAATCAGGAACTAAAGGCTCGCGTTGAGCAGGAGACGGCCCACGACAACAGAATTAAATCAATTAACCTTACCGAGAATAAGGGCATTTCCGAAAACACAAACGCCGGCGTTGCCATCGCTTCGGGTGATTTCGTTAGCTTCTTTGACCATGACGATATTCTTGAACCGGACTTGTTGTTCTCATATGCCGAGGCAATTGAAAACAATGATGACGTCGATCTTCTTTATTGTGATGAAGATAAACTCATGCCCGATGGAATGCTAGCGCAGCCGTTCTTTAAGCCGGATTTCAATATCGATCTGCTCAGAAACAATAACTATATCTGCCATATGCTTACCATCCGTAAGTCTCTGCTTGACACTCTAGAACCGAACACGAAAGAGTTCGATGGAGCACAGGATCATAATCTGACTCTCCACGCCGTGGAAAAGGCAAGGAAAGTTCATCATGTTGCAAAGGTTCTATATCACTGGCGCCTAAGCGAGACCTCCACCGCAGCAAATGCCGATAGCAAGCCGTATGCCACTATCGCAGGTATCAAAGCGGTCCAGAGTCATTTGGACAGGCTTGGGCTCAATGCGAAGGTCGAACAAGCGCGTCGTCCCTTTACATATAAAGTAACCTACGCTGTGCCAGATTCCCATCCACTCGTGTCAATTATCATTCCAACTAAAGACCACGCCAACATTCTGGACAACTGCATTAAGTCAATTGTTGAGAAATCAACGTACGACAATTTCGAGCTTGTCATAATCGAAAACAACAGCACAGAAAAGGAGACGTTCGATTATTACGATAAGTTGCAAGCAAAATATCCTGACATCGTTCGTCTTGTAACTTGGAAGCACGAATTCAATTTCTCCAAGCTCATGAACTTTGGCGTTGCTCACGCCAAGGGCGACTATCTCTTGCTGTTGAATAACGATACTGAGGTAATTACGCCCAATTGGATTGAGACTATGCTTGGCATCTGCGCACGTGAGGATGTTGGCGCAGTTGGTGCAAAACTCTACTATCCCGACAACACCATCCAGCACGCGGGCTTATGCGTCACTGGTGGCGTGGCAGGACATCTTTGCCAAAGCATGCCAAGGGATAACTGGGGCTACTTTGCACTCAACGATGCACAACAAGACTTCAGCGCCGTCACCGCAGCTTGCATAATGACCAAGCGTGATGAATATGAGAAAGTCGGAGGTTTCACGGAAGAGCTTCAAGTTGCATTTAATGACGTTGACTTTTGCTTAAAGCTACGCGAGATCAACGACCTAATTGTATACACACCCGAAGTCGAGCTCTATCACTACGAGTCGATTTCTAGAGGCGTTGAAAACAATACGGAGAAGCAGATTCGCTTCCACAAAGAGGTCGCGTACATGAATTATCGATGGGCTAAGTATTACGTCAAAGGCGATCCTTATATGAATCCAAACTTCACCGTCGGGGAACCCGCGAATCGTTATTATCATTTATAGATAATGAGTATTTACTCATTTGGGCGCTGTTGAATATCGCGAAACTGCGCCGTCGATATCGCGCTTGGGCACCGGGCCCGACATGGGCTCCGGTGCCGTTTTGCTACCTGCGGTCCGCCCCGCGGCACGGCCTCATGTTGGCCTCTCGCATGCCAACCCAGCGCTCGGTCAAAGTCTCTGCTTGGCTTGGAAAAGCATAGCTTTCGGGGACCCTGCGGCGTCCGAATCATCGCCTGTTATCTAAACTGTTAGATAGCAGAAAAAACCCGAGAGCATTACGCAAAGGCCTACACACAGGATGCAATACTAATAAAACGAATAAGATATAAACAATTCATCACGCACATGCCAAAAGAGACGACAGAAAGCGAAGATGAGTTGAATTTAAACAAGCGCGTTCTCGACCCAAACAACAAAGCTGGTAGAACAGGAAGAAAATATCGTCCTTGAACACCCTGTATTACATTCTCGTAATTGAACGTCCAGCCCAACCACATAGATACAATGGAACCAAGGGCAGCCAAAGCAAAAGCGATAATAAACAGAATGGAACAAATGGGGCTGAGAAAAGAGGGCTCATCTTCGGAATCCAAACAACAAATAAACCCAAACAACAAATAAGGAATCATAAAAAAGGCTGGAAACTGCAAGTTTTTCTGGAGCCATCCAAGCGAATAACCTAAGGTGGATCCCCAATAGAAATCTCCTAGGGAATCTAATGTCCTAAAAAAGACCTCGAAGCTATTCTTTGGATGCATGATGATGTCACTGAGCGTATAAAACCGCCCGATCTCTTGGCCACGAGAGGCATCTGAAGACTGAGACACCAATGTACTCATTGATGCTATGCGCAGCACAAGAACGGAGGCTATAACAGCAAAGATCAGTATGCACTTACCGATACGTCCGACTTTCACATCTTGGAACTGCGAAAGGGGCACAAGCAAACCAAGTAATATCATCCCAGAATAAACAACCTTACACGGAGCCAAAAACGCCGAAATAATTAAATAAATGACGATTTCTTTACAACCTATTGATTTCTGCTCTCCAAAAAAACCGCGCATTAGACAAGCGAATACTAAAAGCGAGTACGCAATAATTCCTGAATCATAAGAGTATGAAGCAGCCAAGTGAAGCGTCATAGGCAGAAGCGAAACAAAAACAATAACCGATTTGCCCTTAGGTGCAATCCTGTATGCCTGGAACGCACAAAAGCAAAAAACCAGAGCCGAACCAATGCGCCCCATATAGAACACAGGATAGGCACCAAGTCCGAAAAACAGACCGATTTGCAGCCCAACGATAGATCCTATTTTCGCAGAAACGTTCTCACTACTGACGCTAAATGAGAACTCATTGAATGGAGTCCACTTCCCATTCTCAAACAGAGCATAATTCTGAATAATCGAATCAAATGAAGAGGAGTCAATGGCGTTACTCTGGCGACCCTTATAAAGGGAAAGATCGATATCCCGTACTAGAAAACCACCATCATTTGTCACATGCGCATTGAATGGAAGACTATCAACCATCCAATAAGTTGAAAAAAAATGATGGCCTTCATCCGGAACCGTAAACGGAGGAAAGATAAAGATAAAAATAATTAGAAATGCTATAAGCAGCGCCAAGAATACCCATTCACTTTTAAGACGATGGTACACCTTAGCATATGCAGCGCAAAGGCCAAGAATTAGAATCAACGAGATGGTAATTGTAAGCAGTACAATTAATCTCGGATTATTTAGATACCAATAGACTGAATAGAATGCGAAAAAAACGGCAAACAAAACAAATAAAGGCTTACATCTTATGGAACTTGTCATAAAAATCCTTATAATCGAGAAACTAATAGAACGCAATTAAAAATACTGGTATCAGTATACTAGCAAGCACATTGGCATCCAAAAAGAATGGCGGAATTCAATCTCATGGATCGCGCCGAAAATGTTGGTGCAAGGGTGACCCCTTAGTGCCCGTTTAACGAAAAACGGCCTTCGTCCCGGAACCAGAAATCACCACAACAACAGGTTCCGGGAAAGGACGAAGATCGCTATGTAAATCTTGTCAGACCCGGCGCCGGACATACTCGCCATGCCCCGTTTCAGCGACGGCGCCATCGACATGCGGGAGCTGCTCCCCAGACTCGCCAAACAGGTCGTGAACGCCGCGATGGACGCCGAGGCCGACCAGCTGAGCGGTGGCGGGGCGAACAGCCGAAACGGCTACCGCGAGAGGTCGCTCGCACCTGCGCCGGCACGCTGACGCTGCGCATCCCGAAGCTCCGCTCCGGCAGCTTCTTCCCGGACGACGTGATCGAGCGCCACCGGCGCGTGGACCGCGCCCTCGTTGCCGCCGTCGCCGAGATGTACGCCACCGGCACGAGCACCCGCAAGGTGCAGAGGTTAGCCGAGAAGATAGGCGTCTCCAGGCTCTCGAAGGACCAGGTGAGCGCCATCGCCTCGAGCCTGGACCAGGCATCGAGGATCTGTACGGAAGGCCGCTCGAGGGCTCGCCAGTGCCCTACGTCTGGCTCGACGCGACCTACGTCAAGGAGCCCACTCTTCTTCGAGATTGTTTTCCGCAAGATAGCCAAAGCAATATCATTCCAAAGGCGTATTTAAAACCCAGCCCCACTGGGGCGTAGCGGTAGTGTGGTAGTAGTTCAGCGACCAGGCCAGTGATATCGTCCTAATAAATTTAACGGGTTAAAGGGCTAGCAAAAACCGATACATCATCTGCATTATGCATTACAAAATGATGCGTAACTACACACCACATCGAAATTAACCTAAATGGCTCGATAATGGAATTACGCTCTTTTGTAATGGAGTCCTCCGGCTGATTCTATTATCTGTTCTACATTATTAATACAAAACTATTCGACCACGACATAACAGCTGAAACAACATTGCAGCCGGAGCAGGGATATCGCCTCCATTGACAAGCAAATGGCAACCCGCGATGAGAATCATCGGATTTGGTACCGATCCAGACCTCAGCAAAGGGTATAAGCAACGTTTGTATAAGGCAGATTTCCACTTTCCTCAACTAGCAACATTGAAGAACTAAAAGTAAACTGAATCAAATAATTGTATCAAGCTCAGTCATAATAATCCAACCGATTCTCAAGCTCTTTTTCGAGCAAGGCAATCCTTTGTGTAAGGCTTTTGATTGCCAAAACATGACGGCTCACCGCAACGCTAAGGGATAGAGAGATTGCAAGCAACAGCACAATTGCACCCAGGAAGAGGAAATTGGCCGGGTTAACAAACCCAATAGCCGTGGAGCAATAAAAAATAAGCTGAGGGAATAAATCACAAAGCAAGGCCGCCATGCACATTAAAATCCAAAGCAAAGAATACTTAAGAAGCATCTTTCCTTTGGATACGAGTCGAAGAACATAAACGAGGAACCCACCAAAAAAGATGGCTGCCCCAATCCTTAGAAAAAAATTCATTATTGGTCTCCCCTATGGATCCAACACACAAGGACAATAGCAAGCGTAACTTTAATCATGTAGTAGACGGAAGAGAGGACCCCAATGGATGAACGCCCGCCCTGGCGCTCATTCATCTTTACAGGTGCCTCCATAACGGGGAGACCAAGCTTCATAGCCAAAGCTATCGATTCCGGCTCCGGATAATCATCAGGATAGCTCTTGCAGAATAAGTCGATGGCGTCTTTATTGCAGGCTCTAAAGCCAGAAGTGGGATCGGTGACCGCCTTACCTGTAAGCAACTTAAGCAAAAAAGAGAGCCACCTGATTCCAACACGACGCATAAAGGTTGATTGGAAACCGTCGGTCTCGACCAAGAATCGAGAGCCTATCGCCAGACTCGCCCCACCCTCAATCAGCTTAACAAGCTCAGGTATATAAGAAGGATCATGTTGGCCATCGCCGTCAACCTGAATGTCAATATCATAGCCAAATCTCTGAGCATACTTATGCCCCGCCTGGACCGCCCCACCGATACCAAGGTTCTGTGGGAGATCCAATATGTTGACATCATGCTCTCGACAAAGCCTAAGTGTCCCATCCTGTGAGCCGTCGTTAATTACGACATAGTCATATCCAGCAGCCTTAATAGAAGCAACGGTATTGAGAATGCATTCCTGCTCGTTATAAGCGGGAATAATTACCAGAACACGCGGATATCCTTTTGAATCTTTTGTTAAAGCAAATGACAATCGAGTTTCATCCATTCCAAATAATAGTTGGCCCTTAGCGACGCTCGAAGAAAATGCGGCCCTTACAGTCCAACGCACTGTCTAGTAATGAATAAAGTTTACAGCATCCGGACTAACCATCGCGAAGTTACATCTCAAGCTTGGATATTTAGTTTGCACGGCTGGCATACAGCTGACGTTCACCTGGAGCCCCCATCTGCCATCGCGAGATACAAATCCGCTGCGGCTCTCGCCCAATTGCGCGGTGCATAAGACTTCGACGCCATTCTAATCGGACAAAACTGCTCCAACTATCCCCCCCATCCCAACGGTAGCCTTAATCTTTGGCACTAGCTTAAAGAAACACGGTCTGGGTTGATACAGGCGAGGCCAACATGCAGCAGCGACGCGACGCCGGACGCTAGCAATAAATAGGCGCCGAGACCCATGTCGGCCCCAAAGCCAGGCGCAATAACAGCGGCGTGCTTCTTGATATTCAGCGGTGCTCAAGCGAGCAAATATTCATGAAATAGGAGGAATCGACAATACCAAAATCGGCACTTATATCCAACTTCACGCAAAAGCCGAACAAAAGCCCTTGATTATCAACTTCATCCGAACAAAAGCCAGCCAAATATCACTTAGCAAATACAAAACGCCTTCTCGACATCCATAGCAGTGGCATCCCAGTTATATCGACTTTCAACAAGCGCCCTAGAGTTTCGAGACTGAAGAGAAAGCAGCTCTCGATCATCAAAAAGCCTGCATAATGCCGAAACCACCTCATCAGATGCCATGGACCGAATTATTGTGCCGTAGCTATCATCTAAGATAAGCTCGCGTGCCCCGCCCACATCTGTTACCACTGCAGGCGTTCCGCAGGCTGAAGCTTCAAGAAGTACCGTTGAAAAGCCTTCGGAACGAGTTGGAAGACAAAGCACATCTGCTTGCTGAAGTAAGGAAGAAATATCCTCTGTGTTACATCTCCCAAGCCAAAACAAGTTAGACGAACAGGCTTCCTTGACCTCATTAGCCAGCGGACCATCCCCTGCAAGAACAAAACAAATATCACGCTTGGTAATATCTTTTGTGCGAGCCGCCTCAATAATTGAATTAATTCCCTTTTCAGGAATAAGCCGCCCGACAAAAGCTACAACCAAAGATGACTGAGGGATACCTAATTCAAATCGGAAATCTCTCCCCGAAGAAATACTCCTATAGAATGAGGCATTGATTGAGTTTGAAATGACGCCCTTTGCAGTGATATTAAAGTGCTGAAGCCATTCAACACTTTTAGAAGAAATCCCATAGAAATCAGGGTCAAACGTCTTTACGCGATCCGTAATCCAATCCTCATATCGGCGCACAAAAAAATCAAGGAGTGGCTGATTGAAGGAAAGATACGCTGAGCCGTGGTCGAGAACGACAGCCTTAGCACTATGATCCGCAGCAAACCTCAGCCCTTCGAGCGAGAGAGGGAAAAGTCTCGTGTTTATCAGAACACCATTCCACTCATAATCATCAAGGGTTTGCAGGAGTCGGTAATAATCACTGGTTTTTTTGGGAAGAGGAAGTCTTCCATCAAGTAACGGAATGCAAGGAAGACGAATTACCTCCAGGCCGTTTTCGACTGAATGACCGACTCCCACGCGCATCGAATCATTAGTAACGATAACCACCCTATCGCCGCGTGCAGTCAAGGCATGAGCGAGACCATCGACAAAATTACCAATTCCACTAAGTTGCGGGTGATAATGGTGAGTGAAAATACAAATAGAGGAGCTCATCACATAACCTCATCTGATATAGATGTCATATCCTTAATTCTGTGCCGTCCAGACTTCCCCATCTCCAAAGTCGAGCAAGAGCGGAAGATGGGTATGTCGATTATCCGGTGACGGTATTTTTTTCCAATCGCCATACATCGTTGTAAGATATTTATCCGTCATACGAGGAACAGGGGATTCACTGCCTTCGAAAACCGCGCTGCTCAGAGGGAAAATCTCTGAAATAGGCACTGGCGCCATATTCGGCCAGCTTAACGTCAGACAGTAATCAGAGACCTCACCCGTATTTGAGTCGGCAATACAGGAATCGAACAAATCCTGGTAAGAGCATGCGCCTCGAGAAACCAGTTGTTCCACCACGTGCATAGCAGAACAACCAATTTGCTCGAGTTGACCAAGGAACCCTTTATGAGGGACAACAATGGAAGAAGAATGATATAAATAGGCTCTTTTCTGTGCAATTGATGCAGTTCGGACTTGCTTTGCACGAAGGCGTTTATCTGTATAGAGCTGGTCATATGGAAAGATGTCGACAAAAATGCCCATCGAACTGGAAGCCTCTCGAGCCTCTTGATTCTCGAAGCGAGTTCCATCGCGATACACCTTAGCAAACATCGCAGCATAGCCAGTAGTATTCCGCGATGTATGGAGCGAATATCCTTCCGGTAACCCACCCTCGGCTAAAGAGCAAAAGCGGTCATAATCTGAACGCATCATTCCGATATCTATATCATCATCCCAAGGGATAAACCCCCTATGACGCATTGCTCCTAAACATGTTCCACCGTCAAGCCACCACCTGATGCCGTGCTTAGAGCAGAATGCGGCGACAACCTGAAGGATATCCAATTCAGTGTTTTGAAGCTTTAATAGCGCGTGAGCTTTAGACATCATCGGCCTATCTCTTTTCCCCGAACCATTGTTGCGTCTGTTTCCCCAAAACAGAAGACTGATAAATAAGGCAAATGGCATTGGATATAAGCGCCGATACAGTAGGGCCATTTAAGCCAAACAGCATTTGCGCAGGAGCCATAACAGCGACAGCACTAATTAAGGACAGCATGCTGCCAACAAATACCCCTCGGTAATTATCAAGAGAAACCAACAAATCGTTGACAAACCAAGCGATGCCAGTCAAAAAGGCACAAGCCAACATAGGCTGAAGGAGATCGGTATGTTTAGCTATTCCAGCGCCATAAAACAGTGACAGCAATAATTTACCGAAAAAGAAAAGGGCAACTGAAGATATGACACCGACAAAAAAGATGCCAGCAAGTATTTTACCTATGAGCGAAAAAAAAGACTTTTCTCTAGAATGGTAACGCTCTACTAGATAACCTAATAAAGGATTATAAATATAGGTCGCACCCATTTGGATAATTGCCACAGGTGCAGCAACTGATGCATAAATACCCAGAGCAGAATCTCCGAATGAATAAGATAAATACTGCCTGGGAATATTCGGCGCCGCAGAAGCAGCAATGCCGCCCATAACGATGGGCAAACAGCTACATAGGAAGGCTCTGACCTTCGCTCGGCTAATTCCAAGCTTGATTGCAGAAATCCGATTTGATCTTGGATAATCGTAAATAACTCCGATGCCTATTGTCACTACCGTCATAAGCAACAGTGCACCTTCGAGGCTATTAAATAATCCAAAGACAAGAATGAATGAAAGGAGAGAGCCGATGCCCTGCATTATGAGGGATTTCCCAATATAGTCCATCCTATGACCAACCTGATCATTAGCATGCATGACATCAATGACTAAGCCAGCGGTTTTATAGAGAGCATACAGAAGAATAGCGGGCACCGTACCAATACGACACGTTGCAATGGAATAGACGGCTAACATTGCAAACGCTATAAAAGTAGTAAAGAAACGAAAAGTCAGGTATTCACCAGCAGAGTTTTTCCTTTCAACATCTGCAATTTGCACCGTGTACATCCTGTATTGGGCTAATTGAGAAAACATGTTGAAAATAGACATAGCCAGCGAATAAATGCCTGCAGCACTATATCCATCAGACAGCCGAACGACCAAAATGGTGATAAGCCACTGACAGCCTAAATTAGTCAACGAACCGACGGTATTCCAGAACATATTATGTTTAATCGAAAGAGTCTTCTCTGTGGCCTTCACAAATATAAGCGCCCTTCTAAACCTGTCGAAATGAGGATACGGAGCTATCTCGCAGCTTTAAGTTCTTTTAAAATCAAAATAAACAGCCAATTCGGCACAAGACGTATAATGATATCTGCTTTAGCGATAGACGGGCAAGCTCGTCGGTATTTAAGTAAACCAATTATGGAGCGCCGCTCCCTTGCTTCAGCGAACCCCAATATTTCCTTTAGATGCGGTGAATCGGGAAATCTATCGGCAAATCGCCTAGCAGTATCAACCCTGTTTTTAACTCTTGTCGAATACCAATCATCTTTTGAAGAAACACCTGCAAGGAATCCAGTTTCGTTACCACCATGTCGACGATACTTAACCAAAGGAGTCATAGTAAAGCTGCACTTCCCCAGTTCACTGCAACCCAATGTCAACCACAAGTCATGTGCAGTCGATTCCGGAAAGGGAATCATCGACTTCGCCGCACTCGCATCTAACATGAGAGCCATACCAATGCCGTAACATACGCTTGCGGCCTGTACAGTAATATCCTCTCCAGAGCACCAATTTACTTCCGGCGAATTAGGATGAGCTTTCCTATAACTCTTTACCAGAATATTTCCGTTTTCGTCAATTACCGATCTATCACAAACATCTAGAATTGAGCCTTCTTCTAGCATATGGTTGAGCGAAACTTCAACTCTATTAGACTCCCAAATATCATCCTGATCGCAAAGTACTACGTAATCCCCTTCCGCCAAGGAGAGCAGCGCCTCGAACGATTTGACATAACCGAGATTATTATCACCGTGATAATACCGATAGGCGTTTTTCGTTATATGCGCTTGGATAAACCGCTCTAATGAATCCGATTCAGGGCAGTCATTTCTAACTAGAAGCGTAAGCGGAAACGTTTGTTTATCTATCGAATCAAGTTGTTCCGCGAAAAACTTAAGATCGGGTTTATAAGCTGAGAGAAGTACGCATACGCCAATATCATTTCCCATTTCTATTTCCAAAAATCCTCCCAAATTCATTGCTAAAGATTATCAAAGCACCCTCAGTTAAAAGAAACTCTTTTAAAAATAGAGTATTTATCCCTGTCTCTTAAAACGAGTGCCTAATATCAATAAGTAACAACCTTTGTTCCATAAGGAATGTTATCGTAAATCCATTTTGCATTCTGAATCTCAAGGCGTACGCATCCAGCAGAGGATGGAACGCCCATCGTGGGATCCATCACGCGGTTGCTGTTGACGTAGTAGGGTGAGGAATGGAATAAGTAATCACCATAGAACTGCGTGTAGTAATAGCAAGTATATCCATGCCCAAAGGAATATCCCTTTCCGTAGACTTGATACTCCCCTATCACCGTAGGTGTGCTAGCTTTTCCCGTCGAACATACATATCGACGGTTTAAGGACCAGTTATTCCAAGATCCAGTGTAAATACTCGTAATGCAACGCGACGTATCGACAAGTATCAGCCAATTTGTATTGCTTGAATAACTTTGAGCTTTAGCATCCATATAGTCTGACACCCACGCGCCGTTTGCCATAAAGTAATTCCAGGACCCGTCCACAACGCGCCAGCCAGTAGCCATAGCGCCGCTAGCGTCAAGCCAATACCAGGTGCCGCCCAGATTGAGCCATCCCGTCTGCATGAAACCAGACGAATTCAGGTAATACCAAGATCCGTTAACGGCAACCCAACCGGTTTTCATAGCATAAGTGGACGGATCTAAATAGAACCAGGAGCCATCCTTGTACAGCCAGCCAGATCGTGCATAGCCAGCGGTCTCATCAAAAAAGTACCATTTTCCGTTAACGTTCTTCCATCCAGCGCAGGGGGAGCCATCGGTTGGATCAGCATAGAACTTACAGCCTCCAAGCATCACAAACCCGTGAGCTTCGACCAATTCGCCATCGCCGTTTGATGTAAACAGTTTTCCATTACGCAATGCTCCACACAATGAGCAATCAGAACCAGCAAAAGCCTTAGATGGCTCATCCTGAACCGAGTCCTGGACATCTACCCATTCACGACAAGCAACAGCGCCTGAAGCTTTTGCATAATAGCTTTTCCCATTTACAGAAAAATGATCAAGAAGCATTTTACCGTCGGCGGCAGGATCGAGATAATAGTATTGACCACCGTCCTTCAGCCATTCAGTCTTTATAATGCCCGACGCTTGAGAAGGCTCAGCGTAATACCAGTCTCCATTGCTCATAAACCAGCCAAGTGACAACGCTCCCGTTGAAGAAAAATGATACCGGTTGGATCCGATGACATAAAAGCCGGTAGCCATTCTATTGTCATTTGCGACATCGAGCCAATACCAAACGCCGTTCACCAAACGCCAGCCCGATGCAAGTGCGCCGGAACCGTCAGCGTAATACCAGTCCGTCCCATCAAACGCCCAACCAACAGCCATTGCGCCGGAATCCGATAAATAGTAAAGAGACGAACCGACAGAAACGATTCCTCTAGACATAACACCATCATTGGCGGGATCAAGCCAATACCAATTATTGCTAGTTTGAAACCAGCCGGTTAAGACTTCACCATTGTTACCCCAATACCATAAACCGTTATCAAGGCACCAACCATTAATCAGTCCATAGGTTCCAAGAAGATAAGGGTGCCCATCAATAACACGTCGACCAGTAGCCATAGAACAGCTGTCAAGGGAGTCAAACCAGTACCATTGGCCTCCGATAAACTGCCAACCACTTGCCAAAGCGCCTGATGGACCCGCGTAATACCACTTATTTTCAGTAAAAATCCAGCCGCAGCTCATTGCGCCGTCACGAGCGGGGTCCAAGTAGTACAACGAGTCGTCAATATTCTGCATTCCGGTCAAACGACAGCCGTCAAGATAGTAGTACCAGGACAAACCGTTCCATTGCCATCCAGATAGTTTTTCTGTCGTCGACAGGTCTTGACTTTCGACAACCTGTAGGCTCGAATCTTCCGTTGTTTTGCCGGCACAATCACTGGAGTCTTGAGAGCAACCGCCACCGACAAATGCTCCCGACCCTCCTGTCGAGTCGCGCTCTACGACACCGTTATCCGCCCCCTCTTCCACGGCATAGGCAGTGCAAGAAAATGCGGGGACGGAAACTGAGAGCAAGGCGGAAAATAGCATCAAGCCAATTACTCGCCAACAAATTCGATGTTCAATCCAGACATTCATTCCAGGCCCCAACCGATATCGACCGGCTTGCAGCAAATCAATTAAATAAACGGACGGGCTGCGCCGATCACATTTCCCCTTGCGCTAATGGAATGAATTCCGACGCCCTGATGAGGCCAGGAGTCAATCATCATACCGCCGCCAAGTGCAATTGCGATATGCCCGCGATAATAAATCACATCGCCACGCTGAATTGAGTTCGCACTCACGGGCATAAAGATATTACTTCGATACCAATTCATGGAATTGTAGGTTTGGCTTGGATCCCAGCGATGGTTATAAGGGTTGTAAACACCCATATCCATGCCAGTAGCATAAAGGCACTGCAAGACAAAACCAGAGCAATCAACAGCTCCACCGGGAGCGGTAGACCAAGGCTCAATATATTGCGTACCAATATACTCATAGGCGCGCTGGATAAAGGCGTTCACGCAATCTTCCCGCGTTGCCTCGACAGAGATGCGAGAAGGGGTCACATAGGTAAAGTATCCGGTGCAATAGCTAGGCAGCTGAACAGTCCAAGAACTGACCTGAGGATACTGGGATGGATTTTGCCAGCCAACTTTGTCGCACTGGCCATCGCTCCAGAAAACTCGACGAACGCCATCGATGGTCCTTGCGCCCGTTGCCATAGCGCCGCTGCCGTCTAACCAATACCACTTACCCGAATCTTTAAGCCAGCCAACATGCATGCTTCCATTGGACTCAAGGTAATACCATGTTCCATTCAGGCATTTCCAACCAGTTGCCATTTTTCCGTCAGCATTTAGGTAATACCATGCACCGCCAGTAAAAACCCATCCGGTCTTCAACACGCCAGAATCGGCATCAAGCCAATACCAATCGCCGTCAATCTGTAGCCATCCAAGATGAATGGCACCCGTTCCGGGCTCAGCGTAAAACCTTAGATTTGCGACATTAACCCAGCCGGACGCAACCTGCCAACCATCAGCTCCAGCGGTTTTTAGGATAGTGCCATTTTCGCGAATCACATCCTTGCAAAGATATCCATTATCATCAGCGTATCTATCAACGCCATCATTAACGGCAACCCAACTTGAAACCACAAGCCTACCGCTCTGGTTTGCAAAACAATCGTTGCCGTCCACCTCAAATAAGCCCGTTTTCATGAGATGGCTAACAGGGTCCAGGTAATACCAGCTTGTGCCTTCTTTATACCAGCCAGAAATAAGTGCACCAGATTGGGAGGCGAAATACCAGCCGTCCTCGACCTGAGCCCAACCAACAGCCATAGCCCCGTTAGGCTTTAAATAATAAGCTGCATTGCCAAGGTCTAAATACCCAACGGGCATCTTACCATCGGAAGCTGGGTCGAGATAATACCAAGCGCCGTTAACGAGTTTCCAGTCAGTGGCCGCAATACCGTTAGTGCAGTAATACCAATCTACTCCGTCTTTGTACCATCCATTTGCGAGACCATAGTCACCAAAAATGTAGGTTCTTCCATCAATCTTTTGACGACCCTTAAACATGATGAACGTCTGTGAGTCAAAATAATAGCGAGCCCCACCTATCGTTTGCCATGACGAAGCAAGGGCACCCGATGAATAAGCCCAGTACCAATTCCCGTCAACGAGAATCCAGCCGGTTTTCATAGCACCAGTGGCATCTAAATAGTATTTCCAGCTCCCGAGGTCGACAAAACCAACCTGCATTATATTGGTGGCAGGATCCAGGTAATACCATGTGCCGTCTTGATAAAACCAACCAGCAGCTAAATCGCCTCCAGCATTGGCATAAAACCAATTTCCATCTGAGTTACGTAGCCAGCAGTTCTGATATAGCGCGCCAAAAGGCGTTGCGGCATTGCCGTCATTCGCATAAAACGAAGCAGTCGATCCACCAGCATCGGTCTCATTGAAATAACCTGTCTGCATTGCACCATCATTGGCTGGATCAAGCCAATACCAATAGCCCCCGCTTTGCAGCCAGCCAGTTTGGTGTTTACCGTTTTTTCCGTAATACCAAACTCCAGACGACTCGTCTCGTTGCCAGCCATCTTTTACGACGGAAGAATTATCAGGTTGCAAATCATCGGAAACCACAGAAGAAAAATCCGCTTTTGACTCAATACTCTGAGCCTCAACGGAATCCTGTGCAAACGCGACATTCGCGCTCAGGGGCAAGCAGCAAGCAGTGATTAATGACGCGGCAGCACAAACAAGCGTGGCCTTCTTTTCGAATCGATACATAAGCGACCCTCCCAGATATCTCATTTATTTATTTTAATCCACATTCCAGGATTGATTTTCGTTACTGTCTGTTCAGTCTATGTAGATAAATATATTAAATTGAACATATCGTTCAATCATTCTATTCTTTCCCTGAGCAATGAACATCTTAATTGGAGGCCTGCAGTGGAACTGACCAAGCGTAACTTTACTGTTCTGTACGAATACCTAAAGAACCCATATGCTAGCCAGCGAGAAGTTGCCGAGCGCACTGGCCTCTCACTTGGATCGGTAAACGCAGCAAATAAAGAGCTTACGAATGAGGGCCTTCTCGAATCGGACAGCCTAACCGACAGCGGTTACGAAGCACTTCACCCCTATAAGGTTGAAAACGCAGTGATATTGGCTGCGGGGCTTTCGAGCCGCTTTGCTCCCATTTCGTATGAAAAGCCCAAAGGCCTTTTAAAGGTACGTGGTGAGATTCTCATCGAACGTCAGATTAGGCAGCTGCAAGACGCAGGTATCAGCAATATCACCGTCGTTGTCGGCTATAAAAAAGAATATTTCTTCTATCTCGAAAGCAAGTTCGGCGTCTCGATTGTCGTCAACAACGAATATGCATCCAAAAATAACCACGCATCGCTTATGTGCGTAAAAGAGCGGCTTGGCAACACCTATATTTGCTCAAGCGATGATTACCTTCTAAACAATCCGTTTGAAGCATACGTTTGGAAAGCATTTTATTCTGCTCAATATGCTGAAGGCGCCACCAAAGAATGGTGCATTCAAACCGGAGCAATGGACAGAATCACCAATGTTACGATTGGCGGTTCCGATGCTTGGTATATGCTTGGACATGTCTACTTTGATAAAGCCTTCTCGCTTGCATTTAAGCAGATTCTCGAAACGGAATATAACAAGCCCGAAACAACGGACAAGCTTTGGGAAGATCTATATATCGAGCACATCAAGGAGCTCGATATGGTTATCAAGAAGTATCCTGAGGGCGAGATCAACGAATTCGATTCTCTTGATGAACTGCGTGCCTTTGATCCGCATTTTATCGAAAACGTTGACTCCGATATTTTCGATAACATCGAGCAAGTGCTCGGCTGCTCCAAATCAGAGATTCACGACGTTTATCCCCTTAAACAAGGTCTTACGAATCTATCGTGCCACTTTAGAACCAATGACGGAGAGTACGTTTACCGCCATCCGGGAGTCGGGACCGAACTGCTTATTAACAGAAATGGAGAAGTAGCCGCACTTAAAAAGGCCAAGGAACTCGGCCTTGACGATACGTTTATTCATGAGGACCCAAAGCGTGGTTGGAAAATTTCGAAGTTTGTACCCAACGCAAAGCAGCCTGATCCGCATGATGCTGCCCAAATGAATCGAATGATGCAGATGTGTCGTTCGCTTCACGAGAGTGGTGCAAATGTCGAAACCGAATTTGACTTCTACCTCGAAGCGAAGCGCTACGAATCACTTCTTCTGGAAAAAGGTCCCATCGACATTCCAGGCTACAGGGAGATGTCCGCCGAAATCGATGAATTGGAGCGCTTTGTACAGGCCGATAATGCACCAAAATGCCTTTGCCACAATGACTTCTTTTACCTCAATTTCCTTATCGATGAGAACGACAAGTACTATCTCATTGACTGGGAATATGCTGGCATGAGCGATTACGCAAACGATTTTGGAACGTGCAGTGTCTGCTGCGAGCTTTCCGAAGATGAAGTCGACCGCGCGCTTGATGCATATTTTGGGCGCAAGGCAACAAACAACGAAGTTGCGCATAACTATGCGCACATTGCCCTTGCAGGATGGTGCTGGTACCTCTGGTCTCTTCTGAAAGAAGCCGAAGGTGACTTCGTGGGCGAGTGGCTCTATATCTACTTCAATTACGGTGCCAAATACCTTAAAAAGGCACTGGAGATCTATCGGAAAGGTGAGTAACGATGCAATTCGGCTTTTTTAGCGGCCTTCTTTGGGGCCTTGATACAGTAATTCTTGGAATCGGTTTGGCGCTCGCGCCCTATATAGGATCGGCGGAAGCGCTTGCATGCGCCTCCATTGCAGGATCTTTTCTCCATGATGCTTTCTGTGCAATCTGGCTCTTTGGGTACATGGGAGTTCGAGGCAGATTAAAAGACACGCTCGCTGCACTTAAAACTCGTTCGGGCAAGGTCGTCATCGCCGGCGCTCTGCTCGGTGGACCTATCGGAATGACCGGATACGTATTGGCGATTAATAATATCGGAGCAGCCTACACGGCAATTATCTCCGCCTTCTATCCCGCTGTCGGAGCATTCCTTTCTTTCGTGCTGCTGAAGGAGAAAATGGGCAAAGGACAGATTCTTTCCCTTCTCGTTGCTCTTTGCGGCGTAATGACGATGGGCTATCTATCGGCCGGATCGAGCGAGATTGCAAATGCCCCCCTCGGCTTACTCGGCGCGGTGCTTGCTGTTATCGGATGGGGATCCGAAGCGGTGCTGTGCGCATGGGGAATGAAAGATGATGCCGTTGATGACGAAACGGCTTTGCAAATCCGCGAAACTACGAGTGCGCTTGTTTATGGAGTGCTTGTACTTCCCCTCTTCGGAGCGTGGCATTTCACGCTGAGCGCTATCCCGAGCATGCCCACATTGATTATTGCACTCGCCGGGCTCGCAGGAACTGCATCCTATCTGTTCTATTACAAGGGCATTGCGGCAATCGGAGCAGCGCGTGCGATGGCTCTGAATATCTCCTATTCGGCATGGTCGGTGGTCTTTGGCCTGATCTTGCTTGGAACAATTCCCGACATGGCATCCGTAATCTGCTGCGTTGTAATCGTATGCGGAACAGTTTTGGCAGCTAGTAACTGGGACGAACTATTTGGACGTAATAGGACAGCGTAGCTTGAATAAAAATGTAGTAAAAAGGGGAGAGCTCGACGAGCTCTCCCCTTTTTTAACATCATGGCTATTCAATTACCACGGCCTGGCTATCCATCTGTTGCCACGTACCGAAGAACACCTGGGCATTTCGCGTAACATTGCCGTTAATCGAATCCGAAAGATAGACAATTCCCTGCTCGTCATCATAGCCTTTAAGGACTACGGCATGATTACCGCCCCACAGGCCATAGGAATGCCCGTTATACCAACGCGCAGCATAACGGCCTCCTGGCCAACTTCCCCACTCGGTATTCCACATCTCAACAGGTTGACCACAGGTCAGTCTGTTCTTAATGGAAGAAATTGACGAGAAAGAGACGTCTTTTGCCTGCTTGCCACTTCCAGCAGCACGCAGAAAGTTATTACCAGCAATAGTAATCGCAGGGGCGACGCATCCCATGAGACCCCCGCTGCTACGCCTTGGGTTGCCATCAAAGGCGGTAACAAAGTTGCCGTTGCTTCCCTTGGGCAAGTAATAATCCGCAATAATCGTCTTACCTAAACCGAAACCATAGTAGTTAAGCAAGTTTGTAAGGGCAACCGACTCACAGCCAGTAGGAAGTTCCGGGTACTGCGAATAGCACGGGACATCGACCCAAGCGCCAACCATTGCCCCGGATGAACTGAACTTGTAGTCAGTAGAGCCGATCCAATACCAACCGTTGCTCAACATTACTCCCCCACGTGCGGCATCAAGGTAATACCATGTGCCCCCAAGGGATAGCCATCCCGTTTTCATTGTGCCAGAAGAGGAATCTAGCCAGAACCAGTTACCGCCATCGTTAAGCCAGCCGGTCGCCATTCGACCATCCGAGTTAAAGTAATACCAAGACCCAGCTATTTGCTGCCATCCAGTCAGAATTACCCCATTAGCAGAACAATAATATCGAGCACCCTGACTCTCAATCCAACCAGTTCTGGCATTACCGTCGTCGTCAATCAGCTGGATTCCCGAATCGGTCATGATGCCTTTAAGGTCAATTGCGCCGCTGGATGACGAATGATACATCCAAGACCCATCACCGTTTGACCAGCAATTAGCCATCATCTTGCCGGTACTATTAAATATGTATTCACATGATCCGATAGTTTGAACGCCCGTCGCCATGGCGTGCGTCGAGGGATCGAGCCAGTACCACGCACCGTTTAGGTTGAGCCAGCCGGAGGCGAGGGCGCCGGAGCCAGTCGCGTAGTACCAGGTCCCGCCGTCGAGGACCCATCCGGTCGCCATCGCGCCGGACGAATTAAACCAGTACAGGGAGCCGTTGCACTCGTGAAGGCCGGTAGCCATGGCATGGGTGGAGGGATCAAGCCAGTACCAGGCGCCACCGACGTAGGCCCAGCCGGAGGCCAGCGCGCCGGATCCCGTCGCGTAGTACCAGGTGCCGCCGTCGAGCACCCATCCAGTCGCCATGGCGCCGGAGGAGTTGAACCAGTACAGGGAGCCGTTGCACTCGTGGAGCCCGGTTGCCATGGCATGGGTGGAGGGGTCGAGCCAATACCAGGCTCCGCCCTGGCGCAACCATCCGGTATACGCTTTGCCGTCAGAGGTTGCGTAATACCAAGTGCCCTCTTTTAACTGCCAGTAATAAAGAGAGACATCAACATACGCGTAATTCATATCAACGTTTCCGCTAATACCAGAAACTTTTCCGCGGCTTGTATACTGCCAAAAGCTGTAACTGCCGGTATAGTGACATTGGGAGTTGTATTGAGCAATCCAATGATCCCAAGAACCGCTCTTAAATACAGGGTCGGTCAATATATTGTTAAACCAATTTAGGTTTGCATAAATGCCTGGCTTATATCCAGCACTAGAAATCTTATTACAGAATGTCTGAGCTCTAGATGCAAGCCCGGATTGACGACCATCTGCAATAATTGTCTTGTCCTCAAGATCGTAATACACCGGTAGCCTAGGATTGTGCCCCGATAGGCAGTCAATCACTATGGACGCCTCATCGGCTGCCTGTTGATTATCAAAAGCATATGAATAGATATAGACGCCGTAAGGAATTCCGAGTCGCTCGCACTCAGAAATATTTCGATTAAATTGATAGTCAACTCGACCGCCCCAAGATGGAGCGCCAAATCCAACACGCAGAATAGCGAAATCGATACCAGAAGCCTTAACAGCATTCCAGTCAATACGTCCTTGATGCTCACTGACATCGATGCCCTGCGCCGTAGCCCCATCGGGAAGAATGTCCATGGACAATAAGGCTATTCCATCTTCTTCGGAAGAAGCATCCTCTGCGACCAATTGTCCATCCTCATAACGCCAGGAATTCTCAACTAGGGACCGCGCAGCTTCCGCGTTCGAAGGAAAAACAAACACAGAAATGGGCGCAAGGACCATCAGCACCAACAATGCCGAAAATAACTTAAGATGTTTGCTCATGTAAACCTCGTCATTCGTTCTTGTTTGCGTCTAGCTTACAGCATGGCTGTGAAAGATTCCCGAACATCCAACTGGACAAGGCGCCATCTAGGACGACAAATAACTGCACGCAATACCACAATGTAAACAAGAACTTCCCAGCAGGGTGAAACCAAGGACTCCTGGTCCCTACTCTTTGCCCAAAGAATGCCGACATCAGTTAGCTTTCAAACCAGATGTCAAAAAGGCAGGGGGCCCAGAGAGTCCCCTACAACTCGGAATTCTAACGAATCAATATTACTTTCGATGGACCCAAAGCAGTCAAACCAGAAATACGGTTTCCATAACCGTCACTATGCCAAAACAAGTTTTCGCTCGGCGAATTGCCCCAGAAAAAGCCAATGTGGCTATCGTCCGCATATGGGTTGTAAGGATTGAAGAACACAATGTCCCCCTTACGAGCCAAACCGCTACGTAACAACTCATCAATAGAGTTGAAATAAGTCACGTTTGCGCACGTATCGATAGCGTAGCCGTACCAACGATAAGCGTTAACGCAGCCGCCCCTTCCGGGACCACCACTCCAAGGGGAATGGCTCTGCTCGGCGGCAATTGGAGCTAAATTCCCGCCTGCTTTCATATATGCATGCGATACAAATCCGCCGCAGTTCATACCGGTATACCCGTCCCAACGAGGATCACCCTTTGGATACATGCATGATTCTTGGCTAAGATGCGTATCGTAGCGTGTTCCACGGTAATAGCCATCGTTCTCGTGGCTCATAAGCCAATTGACCAGGCTGGACCTATTAACCCCTAAAACAGAACCAGACGTATTCAACCATGCACCACTTGCATTGAAGTAATAGTCAACGCCATCGATTTTCAGCCACCCGTTAGCAAACATGGCGCCCGAAGGCTGGAGCCAGTACCACGTACCGCCGTCATTAAGCCATCCAGTTTTCATCTTGAATGTGGAAGGATCCATCCAATACCACGCACCGTTGACATATTGCCAACCAGACTTAAGGACACCATTGGAAGATGCGTAGTACCAAGTGTTGTCGCTTTCGTCAAAAGCGTCATTCGACATAATCCAACCAGATGCCACATTAACGACACCGTTTGCGTCCGCATAGAAAACCGAGTCTCCAATATGAATTGTACCTGGCAATGAAGACAAGTCGGCACGATCAGCGATTACGGGAGATCCATCAGATGAAGTAGGCAACGGCTCGCTCAGTGCTCCAGACGAATTCGCCCATGAAATACCGTCGCTCAAGTTGATCCAGCACGAAGATGCCATCGCACCGGAATCATAAGAATAATAGCGCGTGTCGCCTGCCGTATATTCACCAGTACGCATTGCGCCGGATACATCATCAAGGTAATACCAGGCGCTTCCGGACTTTATCCATCGCCCTCGTTGAATTGCTCCGTTTGATGCGGCGTAGTACCAAGTATCATCAGCAAGTGCCCAGCCTGTTGCCATGGCACCTGAACTCGTAAGGAAATAGGAGGATGTACCCACTTGCACAAAGCCCGTGAGCATAATATGGCTTCCTGGATCCAGGTAATACCAAGAATTCCCTAGAAGTAACCAGCCTCCATGCAGCAAGCCGTTGGAGTCAGCGTAATACCAGTTGTTGTCAATAAGCGCCCACTGGGAGGAGAGCATGGCCCCCGATCCGTTAAAGATATAAGGGGTTCCATTGCATGCATTCAACCCGGTGGCCATAGAACCGTCCGCAGGATCAAGCCAATACCAACGGCCCCCATCCGAGAGCCAGCCCTTTACCAGGGCGCCAGAGCCGGAAAAATAATGCCAGACGGAAGCATCAAGATGCCATCCGATAAGCATTGCGCCAGAAGAGGAGAATCCATACGTGGCTCCCCCGATCTGCAGCATCGAGTCGTGGACCATCTTGCCTTCATCATCCAGCCAATACCAGTTGCTGTCGTCTGAAAGCCAGCCTTTTACCATGGCGCCAGAACCGGAGAAATAACGCCAAGCAGAAGTGGAGCCCGTAGAATCTAGGTACCAGCCGACACGCATTGCGCCCGAAGAGGAGAATCCATAAGTCGCACCCCCGACTTGGACCAATCCATCCTGAGCCATTCGGCCTTCGTCGTCGAACCAGTACCAGCTACCGTTTATATGTCTCCAAGAAGAAACAGCAATTGTTCCGTCGGGCAAGCCCCAACGCCAAAAACCAGCCCCCTCTTCGGGCGATATCCACCCCTGATGCCAAATTATTTGATTCGAAACCTCAGAAGAGACCTCATTATCCACCTGAGAGTTCTGCTCAACAGCGAAGGCCGATTCGCGCTGAGCATCAACACCTGATTCGACAGAAGCAATAGCAACGTTAGATGCGGGACCTTCGTCAGTGTTATTCGAATCAAGAGCGCATGACATCGAGGGAGAACCCAATAGGAGCCCAAAAGAAATGAGGCCCGAAAAAGCCAGCACTCCGAATGACCATTTCTTCATAGCAGCACGGTATCCAATCACGCAGCGGCCCCGTCACCTCAGGGCAACGGGGCCTCAATCAAAACTAACTCAGTAATGTGCTAGCCAATTTGCTGGCAGTTTTTGCACTCTCGTGAAGCACCACGCCTCTGGGCCTCCTGAATAGAGATCTGGGAATAGCCCTTTGCGTCCTTACCAACGGTACGGCACTTATGCGTATGGTAAACATCGCTACCGTTCTTATACCAAACTAGGCCGTAGCCCGGAATCCACTTACCGTCCTCACCGACATAATAGGAGCCGATCCGGGTGTTCGTAGCCATAGCACCAGAGGACTGGAGGTAGTAGTCGCCAACCCAGGCATCATGGGCCATAGCGCCGGAACCGCTAAAGTAGTACCAGGCGCCGCCGATCTGACGCCAGCCGGTGGCCATCGCGCCGGAATCGTCGAACCAGTACCAGACTCCGCCAATGTTGACCCAAGAGTTAGAGGCCATAGCGCCCGAACCACTGAGCCAATACCACGTGCCGCCATTGCTGAGCCAGCCGGTTGCCATGGCGCCCGAACCACTCGCATAGTACCAAGAGCCGCCTGCCAAGAACCAGCCAGTGGCCATTGCACCGGAATCGCCGAACCAGTACCAGGAGCCGCCCAGGCTGCGCCAGCCGTTAGCAACCATGGCGCCCGAACCATCGAGGTAGTACCACGTACCGCCGATGTTAAGCCAACCAGTGGCCATCACACCGGAGGCATTGGTGTAATACCAGGTACCCGAATCGTTGATCCAGCCAGTCAGCATGACCCCAGATTCGTTGAAATAGTACCAAGCCCCGCCGAGATTATGCCAACCGGTCAGAAGCTCGCCGCTGGAGGTCGCGTAGGACCACTTACCGTAAATGGAGTCATAGAACCAGCCGCTGTGCTGCATACGGCCATCAGCATTGGCGCCAGGGGTGTTCAGGAAGTAGTTCTTGCCGTCAATTTGAACTCGGCCGTATGCCATATCATGGCTTTCGGGGTAGAAGTAGTACTTGTCCCCACCGATAGACTGCCAGCCCGAAACTGCGGTCCCGTCAGCGCCAAAATAGTACCAGACAGCTTCGTATTCGTTATGCCACTGGTTCGTGACCATGGCGCCAGTTTCGGGATCGAAATAGCGAAGGTTGCCGTCCTCGCACCGAACGAGTCCAGTCTTCGGACGACCGTCGGAACACCATTCCGTAATCGGTCCACCGTCTCCGCCACCGCCAGCAATATCAGCAAATGAGGGCACCGGGGCAACCGTCATGCAGGCAGCGGCAAATGCAACAACTCCCAGCACTGTTAGTCCGCGCCATCTTTCTCGAAGGTTTTTCATACGACATCCTTTCTCCGAGATTTAAGGCTCTCTTAAGTTATTTTTAAACTATCAATTCAGTATTTCAACGGGAAATCGATAAAAGGTGTCTTTGTGACTGCAATTTAAATATGAGTCGCCACACCTCAACCGTTACGCTAAATAGCTTCTAAGGCAAACTTAGCGCATGAACGAACTGATTAAACGAGTGAACTGATTAATAAAGCAACAAAATACAAACCTTGGTCATCAATCACATCTACCGCGGGCCGATAACGCCCGCCTAATGTGCTGCGATATAATCAATCTCACTAAATGCCAAATCAGCAAGCCGAAGGAGCTAACGTGCCAACAATTCACTATGGTGATATGGAAAACGTTATTTACAACACGTCGGTTTACTTCGATAACGTCTATTCGCCCCAGTGGTTTCAAGACTCCTTTGCCCAAAGGGTCATTAAATCCATCGATAAAGGCACCGTGGTGGGCCCCAATGCAATCGATACCAAGATTCTAGGCGTCATTCCTCCCGAGAAACTATCCAGCGGCACCAAAACACTACTGCTTATGTACTTTATGCCGCAGAATATATATAACGCCTCAAATTGCGGTGATAATTGCGCCTACTGGATTCTGAGGATCGCCGCGCAAAAGGATCTAACAATCAATCTCTACCATTTAATGGATTTCGGAAACGGCAAGTTCACGGCAACCGTTGCAAACACGGGTGACGTCGTTCATACGATGTTCGACCTTGTCCCTATAGCCGCAAAATGCCTAAGGGAGAACTCCTGACACACCATTCGAAATCTAACAGTTTAGATAACAGGTAATTACCGGGGGCCCTGCGGTCCCCAAATGCTATGCCCTTCCCAGCCAAACAGAGAATTTGCCCGAGCGCCCACCCGGATCTTTGTTTGGCGACAATCCTTCCATGTGGGCGTTCAGGCGGATGGGACAGATCCATATGGGAAGAGCGAACCCCTTCAGGGCGCTCGTGACGGGCCTCACCGCCGACGAGCTCCTGCTGCTCAGAGAAGCCATCGACGAGAGGCGCTGCAGCGATGAGGTCGGCGCCGGCACGCTCGCCGAGACCGCGAGGCCTATCGGCAGGACCCGAAGTGCCCGGGTTGCGGCGCCCGCAGCGCTTGGAGGGACGGCTCAGGAAGCTGCTGCCGAAGGGCCAGGAGCTCAGGTTCGACCGGCTCGCGCCGGCCGACCTCGCGCTCGCGATGTCGCACGTGGATAGGCGCGCGGGGGCCGTTCGGCTGAGCCTAGGAAGCGGAGCCGAGGGGCTGGCGAAGCATGGCCCCGGACCCGTCGAAACACATCCCCACCGTTCCTTCAACTGGGAAAACAACGGCCCGGGGCCGCCTCGCACGGTCCAGGGCCGTTCGGCTAGGCGCGGAAACACGCTATCCGTTCAAAGTGCTCGCTGGGGCTGAAAATCAACCTACAAAAACAAAGGCATTTGCGTATTCCGACCGAGAGAAAACGCGTCCACGTGTCATCTCTTAGTCCGCGTAGGCACTTCCCTGTAGGCTTTTCTCTGTATGACGTTTATGAACGTTTCAGGCACCGCATGGCCCCGCGCTTAGTCTTTCCCTCAAATAAGCGATTCGAGTATAGCAAGAGATTTGCCAGCCTTCTTACATGCTACTGGCAACACAGCTGTAGCGGATGTGATTTGCCCCCGGTTAACACCCTATTTCAACCTGCGATAGATCATCCTGCCCCGAGACGTCTTGACGCTGTTGACCATGCAGAGGGTTTCGAGAAAACCGTCAATATATGGAACATATTATTTGTTATCCGCTAATAGCCGCTAATAGCTGTACGAGATGCTATATGCGTCCATACCAAATGGTAGACAAGTATTCGTTATAATTAAATTAATAACTTTGGCAATTATAGGAGTTCGTTATGCTGGAGTACATTGAAGATGCACGCAGGGCGCTAAATGCTAAAGCTTATTATTCAGCTCTATGTTTTTCTCTCACGCTGCCAGACGTCTGCGCTCAAGTCGAGTATCCAAACGAAAAAACAGTAGGAGATCGGTACAGCCGTTGGATCAACCAATTTGTTGACACTTCAGCTTTTATTCATGACCAAAGTATGCTAAACGGAAATGATTTCGGAAAGTTCATCTATAAAATACGTTGCTCAATTGTTCACAGCGGAAATTTGGATCTAAATTTGAAATCTGGGCACGAAGTCAACTTCCAGCTAATAAATTCAGACTTTGGAGACGGAAGGCCTTTAGCGATTAACATAGAGGCTGGCAATCCAATTATCGAATTACCCATTTGTGACCTAATCACTGAGCTACTTGATAGCGTTGAAGACTACTATTCCTCGCAAAATGATAAGACGCAATTTGCAAAACACTTTGTTAACCTAATAGATCCATTAATTATTGTAAAAGACTAGCCCAAAGGGCTAACGACTCGTCACCGTTACAGGCTCGTTAGCCCCCCCCTATTTCTCAATGTCTTTCATATCAACAGACAGCCAACTCCCGAAGGACATTTCAGCAATCTAAAGCGCAAAGTACTCGCTTTCTGAGCTGAGGTTTGAGTTAAGCCATGGATCCTTGCCAACAAAGTACTCGGGCCAGCGTTGCATAAAGAGAGCCTGCTCGCACTTCCAGCGGCGCAGCTTTTCTTCGTTGGCCTCTTCCCTGCCGTACGAGGTGAACACATAGTGGTACAGCTCGGCATACGGCGTAAAGATGGTGACGTCGCCCTCTCTCGACCTAGAACCGTTCGAGAATCTCCTCGGCATTCTCTCGCAGATAGATATCTAGGTCCGGCACGGCAAACTGCACGTAGCCCCTCTGTGGTGCCTGAATAACCTCTCTTTGTAGCAATTTTGCCCTAATAGAGCTGATCTCATTGGTCTTTTTACCCATGCGCCTAGCAATCTCGGATGATTTGGACTGTTGTTTGTCCTCGCACATCGCCAAAAGGTATTTGATATCGTTAGGCCCCAGTCCAGAAATCGCGGGCTCGTGAACAACATCGTGAAAACGAGCCTCTGCCAGCGCAATGCCTTCGGCAACATCGCGCTCGCTCACAATGGCACTTTTGGCACGATGCAAGTTGGCGCGCTGCCAAATGGAATAACCGACCAGTTGCACCAGATAGGCATAGCCCTTAGTGGCCTTAGCGGCTCTCGACAGAAGATCGTCCTCTATGGTCAAACCAGTCGCGACAAAGCTATCGCCCATAGAGAGCGCTACCTCCACCTGGTTGATAGGCGCCAGATCTTCAGGGAGGGCACGACGCAAGAACGTAAGCGCCTTGCCGTTAATAAGATCCATAACGCCGGCGGGTAAGCCGGCAAAGGCAAGTGCGATATCTACTTTTTCCCCTATCAAAAGCTGAACCGTAGACGCAATGGCACGCATATCGTCAATCGGAGCGTCCTGAACTTCATCGATGGCAATAAAAAGACCCTTGGATGACTTCGCTGCCGAACTCAGCAGCTTTCTAAGGCTCGACTCTTTGGGTGCAACATCGACTTTCGCAGAAACAAAGCCGGCGTTTACGCCGACCGAAGCATTGGCCTCAAGAGAAGAATCAGCAACCTGATCCCGCAAGTCCAACAATAGGTCAGGGCCAGCAGAAACAATAGCGGTCTTCCAACCAAGCTCTCGCGCACGATCCCTAAGATCGCAGAGCAAAACAGTTTTTCCGGAGCCCCTCGGTCCAGCAATGCGCATGAGCCTCGCAGGTGCACCAATTCCCGCATTCAAACTCTCGGTAAACTCAAGAGCGATATCATCGCGACCAATTATGCGCGGAGGCTCAGCGCCGGCAGTGGGACGAAACGGATTATGGAATGCTGTGGCGCTCACTTGTTTGCCTTTCTAGGGAATCGATTATTGGTCAATCTTAGCTTTAAAAGTTTATCGTAGACTATATCCGATTATATCCAGTTGTATAAGTCTGTATAAACGTATCGCGGAAGTATCGAGCTATCGTGATGCATTGCAGCAAATCGCCTAGACGCTGCTTTCTTCTCAGCTCATATCGTAAGTAAGTTGAGGACTTCCTAAAATCCATTTTCTAAAGCGAGAAATACTCGCTCTCAGCGGATAAGTTCGGCCCCAACCACGGATCGCCCGTCAAGAAGAACTCCGGCCAGCGCTGCATGAACAGCGCTTGCTCGCGCTTCCAGCGGCGCAGCTTTTTCTCGTTGGCCTCTTCCCTGCCGCGCGAGGTGAACTCGTAGTGATACAGCTCGGCATAGGGCGTATAGATGGTTCGATAGCCCGCCTCCCACACGCGCAGACAAAAGTCCGCGTCGTTAAAGCCGACGGCGAATTCCTCGTCGTAGCCTCCGACCCGCTCAAATACGTCGCGTCGGACCATCTGACAGGCACCCGTTACGGCGCTAAAGTTGCCCGGGCGCACAGCGCGGGCAAGATAGCCCTCGCGCTTTGCCGAGAAGTCCTGGTTGGCATGGGCAAGTGCGTCACGCACGCCAACCAAAATGCCGGCATGCTGCACCAGATGATCGGCAAAGTAGAGTTTGGCGCCCACCACGCCCGCATCGGGACGCTGCAGATGCCCCATCATCTCTTCGATAAAGTCCGGACTTATGACCTCGGTATCATTGTTGAGCAGCAGCAGGTAGTCGCCCTTGGCGTGCTCCACACCAAAGTTAATGATTTTGGAGTAATTGAACTCACCCGGCCAGTACACAACGCGCGCGATACCCTTGCCTTCGGATGCCGCAGCCACGCGTTCCGGCAGGGTTTCGTAATACACAAACGTCTCCGGGGCTTCGCTGTTGTTCTCCACCAAGACAATCTCGTAGTTGGCATACGTTGCCTTCTGGGCGATCGACATCACACAGGCGTCAAGCGTCTCAATGTGATCCTTGGTGGGAATCACAATGCTCACCAGCGGCGCAGGCTCCGGCAGCGCATGGCGCATGCGGTAGACAAACGGCGTCTCGGCCTCCTCGACCGTTCCGCAAATGCCCAGCGCGTTAAAGTGGCGCTGAAGCGCAAGGCGCCCGGCTTCAATAGCATACGGCTTGCTATCGGCAGAACCGTCGGCGGTTGAACCGGGATGCACGCGCCAGTGATACAGTACGTGCGCAACATGTTCAAACCGCGCGCCCGCCGCAAGGCAGCGGAGCGTCAGGTCGTAATCTTGGGCGCCCGCGACGTCTTCCGGCGACATGCCAATGCGATCAATAAGCGCCTTCTGCACCATCAGGAAATGCGTCACGCAGTTATGGCTATAGAGCAGGTCGACGTTGAGCTTGGTCTTAAAGACCGGCTGGCCCCACTCCCCCGTTTTCTGGAACATGTCCTCGTCGCAGAACAGGACCTGGGGACGCTCGCCCTCGGTCGCCTTATTCAGTGCGGAAACATACTGGAATAACGCGTCCGGTTCCAGAATGTCGTCATGGTCCAAGAACGCGACGTAGTCTCCAGTCACCTGCTGAATACCAGCGTTGGTGTTGGCCACAATGCCGCCGTTGCCGGGAAGCTCGATGCGACGGATGCGCTCGTCGTTGGCGCCTGCCGCAAGATTGGCAACCGCGTCCCATTCGGGCGAGGCGTCCATAAGCAGCAATTCCCAGTTGTCATAGCTTTGGACCAGCACCGAGTCCAGCAGCTCGCGCAGATAGACCCGATCGGTCTTGTAGCACGGCACCACGATGCTCACGAGCGGCCTATAGGCAAAGGCCACCGAAGCGACACGCTGGCACGCTAAATCGCCCGGCTTTGCGCGATGTTGCTCAAACCAACGTCGATAAGCTGCGTCATCTGCACGCGCGTCCTTCATGCGGTTCCAGCTGTCGTCGACCATGCCGTTGTACAGGCGACCATCCATGGCGCAAAAACCGCTCCGGATTAGGCCCGTGGGATCAGCCGCAATCGCAACAAAATCACGTATATCCTGGGGCATCTCAACGCTCAAATACGTTTTATTGACGCGGCATCCGTTCTGCTGCGGCACATCGATCTGCGATTCAAACACATGCACGGTGACATCGATGGCATTCATATGCGTATCGAAGATCTGGAGCTCAGGTGCGCACTGGGGTTCTCCCGCCCAGGTAACCTCATAGCGCCACACCGCGCCGGCGTCTGCCGGTAAATAGCGAATGGCATCGATCTCGTAGCGACCGCAGCATTCGCCACGCTGCGCATCGCGGATAAGCGCGCACAGCGCAGGCTTTGCTTTGTAGTTAACCTTGGATTCCAGCTTGGCCACGCGGCTATCGAGGCGAATGGAGCCCAACCTTTGGCCACCGGATGCAAAAACGACATCCATCGACGAGCCATCCAAAAACGGAAGCACCAAGACGGCGAGCTCGCGCTCGTAATCGGAAACGGAAGGACAAAGCGCCAGCACACGGCCATGATCGACCGGGAGCACCAGCGACGGCACACAAGAACCGCTCGTCGTCGCATGGGCAAACGCCTGAGAGCCCTCCCGCTCAATAAGCGCGGCGACATCCTGACCGGCAAAACGAAGCAGCACAAACAGACGGCCCTGACTGCGGCAAAGCGCCAAACGCTTGATACTCATCTACACTTCTCGCTTTCCCAGGGCGTTCGCTGCCATGCGTTTGCAGGCACCCAGGCGCCCAAACCTCAAGACATCGTAATCGAACATGAGCTTTTTGCACTCACGGGCATTGGGGGCCTTGCTGGTAAGCGCCGCACGCACCATAACAGCAACAGAAGGAGCGCATTGTGCGAGCGCAGCATCGCTGCCAACAGCGAAGCCATCAAGCGCCGTGGCAACGGCAGCAAACACCTTGCCGCAGTCCGAACCCAGCAACCTTAGTGCATCGTACAGCACCAGATCACACAGGAAGTACGCCAGGTCATCGGCATGCTGGACACCGAGACCGTCGCGCTGCCAGTCAGCCAGCACCGCGGAGTAAATCTTCACGTGTTCCAGCAAACGCGTCTCATCGTCATAGCGCATGGTGTCCATGAGCGAACCTTTGCGTGCCACGCGATAGTCGTACAACTTGTTCGAGATAAGCGCGGTCTTGCGCGAGCGACCGTACACGGCAAAATCAAAGACCTGATCCTCGCCATACTTAACGGTTTCATCGAACACGATCCCGCTGTCCAGCAAAAACTCGCGTTTGCAGGCGGTGCGCCATGCAAAGGGGCGAGACGCTTCCTTAAACAGTAAGTCGGAGCTATAGCCCTCAAACGAAACGTCGCGCGGGCTCAGCACATAGTTAAGCCACGGATACCCCGCCTCCAACGGATACGGGTTCGCGCCAAAGGTCAAAACGTCGCAATCCTCACACTCAAAGGTATCGACGATCACGCGGCACGCATCGGGTGTAAAGCGGTCGTCGGAATCCAAAAACGCCACGATAGGCGCCGTGGACGCAGCGATGCCTGCATTACGTGCACTCGACAGGCCCCCGTTTGGCTTATCGACCAGCGTAAAGCGCGCGTCCTTTTCGCAATAGGTAACCGCAATATCGCGCGAACCGTCCGGCGAGCCATCGTTGACCAGCACACCTTCCCAATCGGGCATGTCCTGCGCAAGCAGGGAGTCCAGGCACCAAGCCAGGCACTCCTCCACTTTATAGATGGGAACGACAACGGAAATCTTGGGGGTAACCATAATCACTCGCTCCTACTGTGCGGCCGGAACGTCATCGGGATGCGGGTTATCACCGTAGGTACGCTGATACGTCAGCACGCGCCAGACCAGCGGCAGGCCGCCGATCTTAAAGTAGTGCTTAAACGTATTGAGCTTGCCCGGCTTTTTAAAGTCAAAGCGCGAATCGATATAGGCGCGGGGCGACTTGACCATCAAACGCAGATCGGTCTCGCCGCGCGGGTCGAACAGCGACAGGTCAAAGCGACCAGCATCCCAATCGGACTTGAGCTCGGACGAGGCTTTCTCCCAAAACTGCTCGCGTAGCTCATCGACCAGACGCTCATCATTCCAACGGTACGTATCGACCTTCATGCGCATTAAAATGCCCTGGAGCTGAGCCTTGAGCTCGGGACGCTCGTCCAAAAAGCGCTGCATCTCGGCATATTCGTCGCACACGCAAAACACCTTGTTGGGCGAATTGACGGAGCTCTTCTCATTGTCCTGGCGATAGCACAGGATGGGGTCCGCGATAAACGCGGCACGCTCGGCGCAAGCCCAAACCTTAAAGTTAAAGCCTGCGTCCTGATACGATGCACCCGGCGTGGGAAGGAACCGAATCTGACTGTCGTTAAGGAACGTGCGTCGATAGATGGCAGACCAAATGGAAGGCTTGCGGTAGAAAATGCCCGGGCGATCGACGGGGCGATACGCGGCACCCGTCATATGCTCGTCGATAATTCCAAACAGCTCGCGGCGCTCGCTGGGCACAGACCAGTACAGGTAAAAGTCGCCCTTAACTACATCGGCATGCTCGGCGTCGGCCTTGGCAACCAGTTTTTGAAGCGAGTCCTCAAACATAAAGTCATCGGACTCAAGGATGCCCACGTACTCGCCGCGCGCCATCTCCAGGCCGCGGTTCATCGAGTCGCCGTAGCCGCTGTTGGCCTTGTCGATCATCTTGACGCGCTCATCGCGCACCATGTACTCGCGGATGATATCTGGCGAGCTATCGGTGGAGCCGTCGTTGATACAGATAATCTCGATGTCCTTGAGCGTCTGCGCCACGGCGGAATCGAGGCACTCGCGCAGGTAGCGTTCAACATTGCAGATGGGAACAAGCAGCGAAACTTTAGGGGTATCAGAGATCTGCAAGAGAACCTCCTGTTGAATAGCGTGTAACAGGGTTATTTTAGCAGCGAAGCAACGGCGCGCGGCAGCGCCCAGAATTAGATAAAGCGTTCCAGGCAGGCCTTAAGACCGCGGGTCGAAAGATAGAACAGCGTGGCGTCTGCCATCGAAACGCCCGAGGTCGCCGCAACGAGCTTATGAGCAACACGAATAACGGCACCCTTAGCAGGCATATCCGCCCACTTCATTCCCAAAAACGTCGTGAAATCCATATTGACGCGACCGGCCACCCGACGGAAACCATCGGCGTCCAGACGCGCCAAGTCAAACACAATAAGGTCTAGGAACCAAGTGATCAGCTCGCCGGGGCACAGATCCAAAAGGCCGTAAACCGCCCAATCCTCCAAAACTTCCTCGAGCATCCTCATATGGGCATCGAGTTTTTTGGCGCGAGCTTCGGCGCTGTTGAACTCGTGCGTCGCCGAGTCGTTCTCCATCACGTAGTGGTAGAACTTGTCCGACATGACGACGGTCTTAGGAGCCAGCGCATAAGCTGCGAACTGGAACACAACGTCCTCGCCCAAGGCCAAGCCGGGGGCAAAGCGTATGCCTTCGCGATTGAGCAGCTCGCGCGAAAAAGCCGCGCGGCAGGCATAGGGCTGTGCGTTTGCGTGGAACAGCAGCTGGGGATCACGGGCGCCAAAGATACTTGCTTTGGGGCTCATGAGTTGCTGGACGCGTTTGGGTGCGGCGTCGGACGGCTCGCAGACGCCGCCAAAAACGGCGACCTCGGCATCTGCAGACTCCATGGCGCGCAGCACGCACTCGACCGTCTGGGCGTCGATGTAATCGTCGGCGTCCACAAAGAAGACCACCTCGCCCTTGGCGACATCGATACCGGCGTTTCGAGCGCACGAGACACCAGCGTTTTCCTGGTCAATCACCAGCACACGGTCGTCGGCCTGCGCAATTTGACGCAAGACGCTCAGCGAATCGTCAACCGAACCGTCGTTGACGCAGACAACCTGAATCGAGCGCTCGGACTGTGCCAGCAGCGAGTCGAGGCATCTCTGAATGGAGCGCACGGAGTTGTATACGGGAACGACAATAGTCGCTTTGGGAATCGAGACCTCTCCCATACCGACCTACCCTCTCAGGGATTCGATGAAGAAGGCAGCGACCACGCCGGGGCCTCCAACCGATGCGTAGTACTTGGCGCGCCCCAAGGCACCATCCGTCGCAAAAGTCGGATGCTCGTCAACCCAGCCCTCAGGATCTTTGAGGATGGCAGCGAGATTCGCACGCTTCCACGGCTTAAGATCGTCCAGCGAAAACTCCCCGGCGTCCAAGGCCGCTTGGAACTCCTTGGCCATCTGGACCAGGAACTCCTTATAGAACTTAGGCGCCAAGCGCACATAGTTCCACATATACGAATCGTACTTAATGAGCTGATTGAACTTGAGCATGCGCGCGACGTCATCACTTGCGTGGTCGCACGCATATCCCTCTCTGACCCAACGCTCAATCTCGGCATACTCGGTATTGACGCAAAAAACCTTGGCCGAAGAATTGACCGAGGAGCTCTCGTTGTCCTGACGATACGAAAGCACGGCATCATGCAGGTAAACAGCCTTGTCGGCGCATGCGATCACCTTAAAGGCAAACGACGTGTCCTGAAAGGATGCCCCCGGAGTCGGCAGGAACTTAATGCCGTTACGCTCAAGAAAATCGCGGCGGTACACGGCCGACCAAATCGACGGCTTTTGCTTAAAGAACTGCGTCGTATCGCTCGGGTGAACCGGCTTGCCGCAGTCCTTGGGCTTAAACATCTCGTGCAGCGAGCGGCGCTCCTCAGGCTTGGACCAGTAAAAGTCAAAATTCGCTTTCGCAAAATCGGCGTCAAAGCGTTCGGCCGCTGCCACAAGATTCTCCAGCGCATCGGGCGCCATGAAGTCATCGGACTCCAGAATGCCAACGTACTTGCCGCGCGCTATCTCGAGCCCGCGGTTCATCGAGTCGCCGTAGCCGCTGTTGGCCTTGTCGATCATCTTCACGCGCGCGTCGCGCTCCATGTACTCACGGATAATATCCGGCGAGCTATCGCTAGAGCCGTCGTTGATGCAGATGATTTCGATGTCCTCGAGCGTCTGCGCCACGGCGGAATCGAGGCACTCGCGCAGGTAGCGCTCAACGTTGTAGATGGGAATAAGCAGCGACAGGACAGGGCCGCCAGAGGAATTAGTAGACAAATGTGCTCCTTAGGAAATACCTGTCGTTTCATGGTATCAAAGGGTCAGCGCGCCAGCAGGCGTTTATATAATCTATGGAGCCTCTTGCGGGCAAAGCAGCCCCACATCATGCGGCGGGCCCATGGCAGGTTCCTGCG
>SKEY01001075.1_pt1 | contig 37806 bp, 32 predicted proteins | sample 4843871 | NCBI WGS metagenome assembly SKEY01 (sample SAMN11008797, study PRJNA524170) | human gut metagenome | biome: Human fecal sample; material: Feces; isolation source: fecal sample from pouch patient p36 | host: Homo sapiens | place: Israel: Tel-Aviv | collected 2016-12-04 | reverse complement strand
GGAATTTATGAGACTGTAAAGAAAAAAAGCTTTACAGGGTAAAAAAAAACTGTTACACTACATCTTGTGAATAAATCAATGGAGGTGGAAATAAATAATGGCAGTTAAAATTCGTTTAAAACGTATGGGTTCTAAAAAGAGTCCTTTTTACCGTATTGTAGTAGCTGATTCACGTTCTCCTCGTGACGGACGTTTCATCGAAACTGTAGGTACTTACAATCCTTTGAAAGACCCTGCAGAAGTAGTTTTAAAAGAAGACTTAGTTCTTAACTGGTTATCAAAAGGTGCACAACCTTCAGATACAGTTCGTAACATCCTTTCAAAAGAAGGCGTTATGCAAAAACACCACGAAGCTAAATTTTCAAAGAAATAAGGTGAGCGGATATGAAAGATTTAAGTGAGCTAGTCTTAACAATCGTTCGTCCGTTAGTCACTCATCCTGATCAAGTTCGGTTAGAGGTCGTTGAATCGAAAGATTTTTATGAATACAATCTAACTGTAGCACCAGAAGATATTGGTCGTATCATTGGAAAACAAGGACGAGTTGCCAAAGCAATTCGGACTATCGTTTACGGTGTACGAATTAACGCGCCTAAAAAGGTTCGTTTAAATATCGTTGATGATAAGGAATAATCAAAAACTGTTTCGAATTTTTTCGAAACAGTTTTTTTTTGCTTTCTACGAAAGAATGATGTCCTTAAAAAGTTTCTATCGCAAAGATTACCTTATTCAACCGTAAACGTAAAACGTGGGTAGAACACAAAATGAGTTCAATCTATGTCCCGTATTTTTCTATTTTTTGACATAAAAGTAAAAAAGAATTCATTTTGAAAAACAAAACTAGAATTGACTAAACGCCCATGCTAAAATGAAGCAGAGAAAAAAGAAATGAGGAAAAATTGTGACTGAATATCTAAATGTTGGAAAAATTGTCAATACTCAAGGTTTAAAGGGTGAAGTTCGTGTTATTTCAACGACTGACTTTCCTGAAGAACGTTACCAAAAGGGTGCACAGCTAACTTTGTTCCAAGATGGAAAAGCACCGGTTGAATTGACTATCAAAAGTCATCGTAAACATAAAAATTTTGATTTGTTGAGTTTTGAAGGACACCCATCAATCAATGATGTCGAAAAATATCGTGACGGCATTTTAAAGGTGTCAAAAGAAGAAATTTCAGCGCTAGAAGAAAATGAATTTTATTACCATGAGATCATCGGCTTAGAGGTCTTGGATGAGGCTGGCGAAAAACTTGGAAAAGTAAAAGAAATCCTTTCTCCTGGAGCAAATGATGTTTGGGTAGTTCAACGTGAAAAGAAAAAAGATTTGTTGCTTCCTTATATTGCATCAGTCGTAAAGGAAGTGGATGTAGCCAATGGAGTAGTCCATGTGGAAATTCCAGAAGGGTTGATTGATGATGAAAATTGATGTATTGACCCTATTTCCTAAAATGTTTGAAGGTCCTATGGGTGAATCAATTATTGGGAAAGCTGTTGATAAAGGATTGCTAGACATCAATGTGTCTAATTTTCGTGAGTATTCTGATAACAAACACCAAACAGTCGATGACTACCCTTATGGTGGTGGAGCTGGAATGTTATTGAAAGTTCAACCAATCTATGACAATTTAAAAGCAATTGATGAAGCAAATCCAACTGTCAAGAAGCGAGTGATTTTGTTAGACCCAGCTGGTAAACAATTTAATCAAGCGATGGCAGAAGAATTTTCGCAAGAAGAGCAGTTAGTATTTATTTGTGGTCATTATGAAGGATATGATGAACGAATCCGAACCTTGGTAACAGACGAAGTTTCGTTGGGTGATTACGTTTTGACTGGGGGAGAACTTGGAGCGATGGTTATGATTGATGCCACTGTTCGCTTACTTCCCGATGTGTTAGGAAATCAAACTTCTGCGCAAACAGATTCATATTCTACTGGCTTACTTGAGCATCCGCAGTACACAAGACCTGCTGAATTTAAAGGAATGAAAGTCCCTGATGTATTAACGAATGGTAATCATAAGCTGATTGAAGAGTGGCAATTAAAAGAATCGTTACGTCGAACCGTTCAACGACGCCCGGATCTACTAGCTGACTTAGAACTAACACCGCAGATGGCGAAATTTTTAGCTGAAATCCAGCAAGAAGAGGCAGAGCAGTAAAATACTGTTTGTCATGAAAATTTACTTTACACTCATTTGATAGTGTGATAATATTTTATGGTGAGTGCAAAGCACTTAACTATTACGATGTTCCGCTGTGAGTTCACTCATAAGAATGTTTGGAATAAGGAGAAGAAAACATGAATCCATTAATCGAAGAATTAACAAAAGAACAACTACGTTCTGACATCCCAGCTTTCCGCCCTGGTGACACTGTACGTGTTCACGCGAAAGTTGTCGAAGGTTCACGCGAACGTATCCAGTTATTTGAAGGTGTTGTAATCAAACGCCGTGGTGCTGGAATCAGCGAAACTTACACAGTTCGTAAAATTTCTAACGGAGTGGGCGTTGAACGTACATTCCCAGTACACACACCACGTGTTGCTCAAATCGAAGTAGTTCGTTATGGTAAAGTACGTCGTGCAAAATTGTACTACTTACGTGCATTACACGGAAAAGCTGCTCGTATCAAAGAAATCCGTCGTTAATTTATTATTCGACAAATCTGAGTCCTTGCTTAAGCAAGGACTCTTTTTTTGTATTAAATTGGACTCTGCTTTTACAAAGAGTATCTTTAGTCTGGAAAAAGTAGCCAAAATAGAAAAAATGCCTAAAATTCATTTTGAAAACGTTGATTTTAGACGTTTTTTAAATTGAAAAATGTGCTGAGAATGACCGGTTTTCCAGTTTTATCTCACTCTCAAGAGACTTGTGCTTTAAAGTAAAAGTTCATAAGGGGAGATTTCTTTTGCTTTGGTAATAATAGTCGCAATTTGTTCTGGTGTTTCTTCTCCACCTTTTTTGATCCATAAATTGACAACGCCGACAATACTGGATAATAAAATTTCTTTGGCGTAATCGTCGGGTAAATTTTTACGAGAAAATTGAAGACTTTTGGACTTATCTAATTTTGAAAGAACCAGTTCATTTAAAATATCTTTGACCATCTGCATAAAATGTGGATCGCCACCTTCACTAGCTAAAGCCTGAATAAACTCAAAATCATTTTTTATGTAGATAAGTGCGTGCAAAATAGATTCATAAGGAATCAATTGGATAGGATCTTCCAAATTTTTAGGGTTTGTATCTAATAACAAAATTTGTTTGAGGTCATAAATAGCTTCCATTTCTAATTTTTCCATTAGATCATATTTATCGACGTAATGAAGATAAAAAGTTCCTCTGTTGATCTGAGACTGCTTTGCAATGTCACTTACTGTCATTGATTCAAAACCTTTTCGTTAATGAGCTGGATAAACGATTTTTTGATTTTTTCTTTTGTTTGCGTATTTCTTTTCATTTAGATACACGACCTTTTTTGTGAAAAAAACCAGATATACGTTCATTTTCAATGAGTGGAAGAAGCATTCTCTTACTTTATATTAGTCGTTTTAAGGCTGGTTTTGAAACGTTTTGTTAATAAAATTCTCACGTTTTTTAAAAAAATGAAAAAAATCTGATAAAAATTTACAGAAAAAATAAATATACTAAGCATATAGAATAAAACAATGTTCTGTGTGCTTAATTCGTTTATGCACAAAATCAAAACAGTAAAATGAGCAGAAGGGAGGAGAAAAAGTGAAAAAGTTTACGAAAATGTTGGTCTTACAAGCAACAGTTTCACTATTCATTGCACCGACAATGTTGGCTTCGCCAGAAATCGTTCAGGCTGTGGCAACAGAGAGTGCGCAAGAAAATCAGAACCAAGTTGGCAATGTTTCGCTCCAAAAAGTTGAACAAGTCGAATCTGGTAATCTTGTTTGGACTGTATTGATTGAAAAATCATCGTCTGAAATGAATCGACAAATGACTTTCACTGTTACTGAACCTACTGATGTGCTTAGTGTTTACCAACCAGATAAAGAGCAACAAGTACAACCAGATAAAAATGGTATTTATCAAATTGGTGAAAATAATCAGCAAGCTCAAACAATGAAACTCGAGATCCAAACGAAAAAAATTCCCCAGCAATTCGATTACACGTTGAAAATTTCCCCAGTGATAAATGAGGGAGAACAGCAACTTTTATTGAACCAGAAAGAAACGTATGATTTTTCTTTCACTGCAACAGAAGAAACAAGCAGCGAGGAAACGAACACAACAGAAGAAAGCACGACAAGCACGGAAACAACGTCCACAACTGGAACCGAATCTTCTGAAAGTGCAGTCTCTTCGGAAACGACAAGCACAACTTCAACTAACTCTGAAACAAAATCAACTAATGTAAAAGCGAAAGAGTCGACAAGTTCATCGACGACTAAGCAAGCAAGTGCACCGGCAGTTGCGGCAAGAAGTAGCTTAGCACGAGCAGGATTAGGAACCGGAAATCCAGTTGTTCCAAAAGGTGCGATTCAATTAGACGGTATTTTCTCGACGATTGCGAAAACTAGACCAAATAATACAACAATTGATCCAGGACAAGTAGTTAAACCCGGCCCATCTGATCAGAACAATGGGATGCCTTATGATGAAATTTCTCTTGCTGGAACACAAAGAGCTGTAGGCGTTTGGTCAATAAAAAAATATCGCCTAGACTTCAATCAAGATTTTCACGGAAGAACCTATGTTAACTTTGGAACGGAACAAGCAGATGGTTTTGCTTTTGTCATGCATAATGATGCAGCAGAAGATCAGGCACTAACGACAGCAAATGCAAATTCTGATGGACAAAACTTAGGTGTTTATGGCGGAACAAATTCATGGGGAAAAGAAGATAGTAAAAGACCCAATGTTTTTGCTATTAAAAATTCTGTCGCAGTTGAGTTCGATCTTTATGGTAATACTGATGCGAACGAAAGTGACGGCACAAATTATGATGGTCAATCGGCTGACACAAAAATCATCCCACATATGGCGTATGCTTATCCTGGTGATTTAGCGAATGGTTATATCTCTATGGGGGGAAGTTCTTGGTGGAACACTGGTTTTTTAGGAATTGGTGCTCATGGATACACAGCGATGATTAATCATCGAGGTCTTACAACATTAGATGGTGTTCGAAATACCACGTGGTATGAATTTCGTTATGATTTCGATAAAGCGTCACAAAAGTTTTCTTATTATCTAGAAAATCCGGTAACAGGTGTCAAAACAAATGCGACAACGATTCCTTATGCAGATCTTGAAGCACAGCTGAAATTAAGCGCAAATGAAGGAAAAGCCTATTGGGGATTCACCGCAGCAAATGGGGCATCTAGTGGTCAAACAAAATTTGTCTTTACTCAAGTTCCAGTCGATATGGATGCAGAGGTGACTAATGATGTTGAATCAGAAGGTGCCAGCGTAGTCGATCAAAACGATAGTGAAAGCTATTCAAAAGATTTACCCGCAGCTAACTACGGCAATGAAGTAACCTTGAAATCAACCTTCACTTTAAAAGCTGATACTGAGGCAGGCTATTTCATTAAAACTTGGAGTTCTTTCATTGATCCAACTTTATATGACATTAGTCAGGGCGTTTCAAATGTAAAAGCTGAGTTCAATGGTGTAACAACTAATGGAACAGCAACTGTTGATGAGAATGGAAATGTTGTTGTTACATTTGCAGATAAAGGACTGAATGTACCAAAGCCACTCACATCTATTGAACAAAAATTAAACTTATCTTATACAGCAAAATTGAAGAACAAAGGTGAACCTACAAAAACATATCATGATAGTCAGATTTCTGGAACAGAAATTGGGAACAATACAGCTACTAACTTTAGTAGTGATGAAGTAGCCTACTGGGTTGTACCACAACCGGAACACCCAACAGTTTTATCTTGGGAAACACCTAATGTAGTGACTGAAAAAACAGAAACAAAAGATCGCTCAGAAGTAGCGGATGGTTATGATTTAACTTTCTATTGGAAAGATGAAGATGATGGTGATATTTTAAATTTCACAATCAATCGAAATGATCCTGATGCAACAAATGAGTTCGCTCAAATTGTCACAACAGGTTCAACCGAGTTTAATAGCCATAGCTGGCATATTCCTGCAGATAAAATTGTTCCAGGGGTGAACGATTATACGATTACCATGAAACGTGGCGACGAAGTTCAAACGTTGAAACTGAAATTAGATGTTACTGGAAAGCTTTCCTTTGAGACTGCACCAGACATGTTGAGTTGGACGGGAAGAAAAGCGAGTGAATCAAAAGGAACCTTGGCTAGGGATAGCGGGAACCCAATGACGCTCAGTGTCTTTGACAGTCGCGAAGATACCTCAACTTGGTCATTATATGTACAGGCTGAGTTGACAGATGCTACTGCACCATTTGATTTCGTCTTTAAAAAGGATGCCTCAAGTGCCGAACAAACAATCATGTCAGACCCTGTGCTTGTTATGCGCAAAGGGGACGTGACACCAACGGACTTTATGACGACTAAAACATGGAATGAATCAGAAGGTGTCTTACTTCAAAGTGGTAATTATATGCGTGTCGGCGATTACAGTGGTAAAGCTGTCGTGAAGTGGAACCTTTACGACACAGAAGTACCAGAGTAGGGGGGCGAAGGAATGAAAAAAAGAATCATTCAGAGCTTGATGATCGTATTTGGACTTTTTCTATTTAGCAGTCTGGATACTTTTGCCAGTGAGCAACCTAACTTTGATATGGATGAACAGCAAGTCACTTTTCGGATCGTCAATGAAAAAAATGAACAACCTGGAGTAATAGATGGAAATAAGAATCATTCATTACTGCCTAAGACCAACGAAACTAGCGTATTTATTCTTTCGTTTATTGGCACATTATTCATCGGAGTGGTGTTTTTGATTTTCTGGTTGAGAAGGAGGCGAGACGAAGATGAAGAAACGAATTGAGTTTCTTTTCATCGGATTACTACATTGTCTTTTGCTCCCAACTCCAACTTTTGCTCAAGAAATTTTAGGAGAAGAAGATCAGACACCGATGAATGTCACGATTGTGGAAAGCCCAATCAAGTTAGAAAAAGTGACTGCGCCAACTTTTGGAACCTATCAAAAGTCTGCTCACGAACAAGAGATTCAAGCAACTAGTGACCTATTGATTGCTGTCAGGGACCAACGGGAAAATAAAAAAAGCCCTTGGCAATTGACCTATCAGCTTTCAACATTTACAAACGGTCAAGAATACCAAGTGAAAGTATTACTCGGACAAGGAAAATTAAGCACGAATCAATCCGGTGAAGTCGTTCAGGCTACACCGCAGAAAATCGCTGCCGATCCAAATGAGGCTGGGACAATCTTAGAAGCTTATTCTTCTCAATCAACTGAGTACTATTATCAAATTGATAAACAAAAGATTCATTTGGAACTGCCAGCGGATTTACCTACTGGGGAGTTTGTTGGCAAACAATTAGTTACTTTATTCAATACACCGGAAATAGATTAGTTTTTATAACTAATTTTTTATAACAATCAAATTTAAAGGAGATTATTAAAATGAAAAACACAAAAATCGTAAGTATGACATTAAGCGCAATGGTATTAGCAACTTTAGGAGCAACAAGTGTTCAAGCACAAGAAGTAGTCGATCAAAAAGGTGAAACACCTACAGAAGTTGTCATCACTGATAACGACGATCCAACAGATCCTCTTGACCCAACAGATCCAGATCAAAAAATGTTAACTTTGGAAAAAGTACCAGCTGCCTATAACTTCGAATCAAAACTACAAAATGCAACATATAACTTGACTGCTGATTTAACAGATGAAACAATCGAAGTCTTCAATGACCGTATCGATCGTGAATGGTCTGTTAAAGCCAACGTTGCTTCTAATAAATTAACTCGTTCTTCTGATTCAAAAGAATTTACCGTTGATTCATTCCAAATTAATGGAACAGAAGTTGCTGCAACAGGTGCTGAAGGAATCGTAGCGAAAGCTGAAGCTACTAAAACAGCTGCAAACAACACTGGTTTGATTGAAACAGCTGTTGACAATGTGTCAATCGGTTTTACTGATGCAGATCGTGTATTAGTTGCAGGTGATACATTAGCTGGAAGCATCCAATACCAACTATACAACACAGCAGACGCAAAATAATTAGTAACAACAAGTAATAAATGAACGAATGACGAGGAGCTGCGCATTTGCGCGGCTTCTTTATTCAATGTTTAAAATAAGGAGAAATCAAGAATGTTCAAACAAATAAAGAAGTCGCGAAAGATAGTAAGTAGTTTCCTTTTGTTGTTGAGTTTGCTTTTGACAGCACCATTGCCAACATTTGCACAAGAAGATGCTGGTGAAGTCGGCTATGATATCCAAGCAGTCATTCCAGAGAACCAAATCGACAAAGAAAAAAGCTTTTTTGATTTACGAATGGAACCAGCACAAGAACAAACGATTCACGTGAAGATCAACAATACTTCCAACGCGGAGTCAACGTATAAAATCAACATCAATCAAGCATACACAAATAGCCAAGGATTTATTGATTACAATGAGAAAAAAGAATCAGAGAAAAATGATTATCCTTACGCAATTGATTCGATTGCCAAAGTAGCAGATACAGTAACTGTTCCTAAAAAGAGTAGCAAAGAAGTACCGATTACTTTGACAATGCCAAAAGACCAATTTGATGGTCAAATTTTAGCAGCAATTCAAGTAGTGAAAGAAACAGCTAAAGACCAAAAAGGGATTGTCAATAGTTATGGTTATATTTTAGGTTTAAAATTAACGGAAACAGATACAGAAGTACCACGAAAGTTAACGTTAAAAAAAGTGGAACCTGCTATTTCATTTGGAAAAACGAGTGTAGTAGCTATTTTAGACAATCCAACTATGGATGCTTATGGTCACTTAAAATATGAAGCAACTGTAAAAAATCGTAAAACGAACAAAGAAGTGCGTCATGTTACTTATGACAATGATATGCAATTAGCACCAAACTCAACCTATCGTTTTGCAATTGATTGGGAAAAAGAACCGTTAACAGCTGGTGAATACAGCTTGCATCTGCGTGTAACAGATGCGAAAGACAATGAATGGATTTTTGATGAAAACTTCACAATTTCAGCTAAACAAGCGAAAGAAATCAACGAAGCAACGATTGATGCCGGTAAGAAAGCAACTATTCCAATGTGGATCTATCTAGTCTTTGGAATTCTCCTTGGAGTAATCCTGCTAGGAATCTTCTGGATTATTCTTCTTAAGAGAAGGAAAAAAGAGGAAGAATCGGAAACAGAAACGAAATAAGATTCTATACAAAAAACTGCAAACGAAGTTGGACAGTCAGATGTCTGAGAGAGTGTAAAATATTTTGTGTAAATAGAAAAAAGGAAGTCCCTTCTGTAGAATAGAGTTACCACAACACATTCACAGAAAAGAGGACTTCCATATGAACGATTTTACTACAGAAATTCTAAAGACTCTAGCGAACAAAGGCGATTTGAATGAATTATTCCGTGTCCATTTGGAAAAAGCTGTCAATACGCTTCTCAAAACGGAGTTAACGGCTTTCCTCGATTACGAAAAGTACGATCGCATTGGTTTTAACACGGGTAATTCTCGTAACGGCTCCTATGACCGTACGGTCAAGACCGAGTACGGGGAACTTCATCTCCAGATTCCGCGCGACCGCAACGGCGAGTTCAAGCAACAGACTGTTCCTGCTTATAGACGGACGAATGATACCTTAGAGGAGACCGTCATTCACCTCTTCCGAAAAGGTATTACCATGTCGGAAATCGCAGACTTGATTGAGAAAATGTATGGGCATCACTACACGCCCCAAACCATGTCCAACATGACTAAAGTGCTGACTGAAGAAGTAAATGCATTTAAAGTTAGAACTCTAAATGATAAGTATGTCGCTATTTTCATGGATGCTACTTATATTCCTTTAAAACGGCAAACCGTCTCCAAAGAAGCAATCTATATTGCCATTGGTATACGAGAAGACGGCACTAAAGAAGTACTAAGTTATGCGATTGCTCCGACTGAATCGACCTACGTTTGGAATGAGTTGTTACAGGACATTTACTCCAGAGGGGTTCATGATGTCTTACTGTTTATTACCGATGGCTTAAAAGGCATGAAAGATACGATTCACCAGATTTATCCTAAAGCTAAATACCAACATTGCTGTGTTCACGTTTCCCGTAATATTGCTCATAAAGTACGTGTCAAAGATCGAAAAGAAATCTGTGATGATTTTAAGGCTGTTTATCAAGCTAGCTCAAAGGAAGAGGCAAATACCTTTTTAGGGAGTATGATTGAGAAGTGGCAGAAAACTTATCCTAAAGTGACGCAGTCACTGATAAAAAATCAAGATTTATTGACTTTTTATGAGTTTCCGCCTGGTATCCGCCGAAGCATTTACTCAACTAATTTAATCGAATCTTTCAATAAACAAATCAAGAAATACAGCCGCAGAAAAGAGCAGTTTCAAAATGAAGAATCACTAGAGCGTTTCCTAGTATCCATCTTTGATACATACAATCAAAAATTCTTAAATAGAAGCCATAAAGGCTTCCAACAAGTGACGGATACATTAGCTTCAATGTTTACTGAGTAACCCATTATTTTGCAGAAGGACGAGTTATTTACACAAAATTATTGACGCTCCCAAAAATATGCATGGGGGTATATAAATGAAAAATATCATTTTATTAAGTATTATAAAAGGTTATCAAAAAGGAATTTCGCCGTTGTTTCCACCGAGTTGCCGTTATTATCCCACCTGCTCGCACTATGCTGTTGATGCGATTGAAAAACATGGAGCAGCAAAAGGGTCTCTAATGGGAGCAGCACGTATTATGCGGTGTCATCCATTGTCTGTGTGGTGTTAATCATTGGTAGTTTTAAAATAAGGAAACAAAGTAGGGGAACGGCTTTATTTTTGCTTTTATTAGGAATAGTTGGTATTATCGCAAGTCTGTATGGTTTCTTTTTTACAATGTTTTTTGGGATCAACTTCTAGGAACTACTTGGATTTAGAAAAATATCTTAAAAAAGGAAGTTTAAACAAAAATAGAAAGGAGTGTGTGAGGAATGAAAAAAACAAATTTTATCGTTGTGTTTTGGTTATTGCTGTCTTTAATTGCGTTTATTGTTTTTGTATTGAATTTTGCTAGTTTATGGCAAGATATTGCTTACTGGATTGTTCCAAGCAAAGACCTTTATATGGACAAACCTGAAATCATAAGAGATTTAATCAAGGTTGTTCCAATGATTATTTTAGGAATCGTAGTTTTTGTCATTGGTATTAGGCAAGGACTGAAAAATTACTATGGCGATTATTCAGGTGACACGAAGCAACAATAACTAAAGCTATCTAAAATTAGGAAAAAAGGAGAGAATGAATGAGTACGGTTATTTTAGCTGAAAAACCAAGCCAGGCATTAGCCTACGCAAGTGCTTTAAAACAAAGCACCAAAAAAGACGGTTATTTTGAGATCAAAGACCCACTATTTACAGATGAAACGTTTATCACCTTTGGTTTTGGTCATTTAGTCGAATCAGCAGAACCAGGTCATTATAACGAAAAGTGGCAGAACTGGAAACTTGAATCTTTGCCGATTTTTCCTGATCGATACGATTTTGAAGTCGCAAAAGATAAGGGAAAGCAGTTTAAAATTGTTGCAGAACTTCTCAAAAAGGCAAATACAATTATTGTTGCAACAGATAGCGACAGAGAAGGTGAAAATAGTGCGACATGTTTCTAGTTGAAAAGACTAGGCACACTAACGGCTTAACAGACGTTAGTGGAGAACTTTCAGTTTGAGAGGTGGAATGATAGGGTAACGCCTTGAAACGCCTCCCTTAATACTCCGACATGCTATTTCTTACGTGTTAAAAGAAATGGTATGAAGCTCGGTGAAGTCGGCAGAAGGATACCGTAAGCAGAAATGATAAACATTGGTCTGCACGAAAATTTCCTAGAGGTAGGAACTGTATCTAATATGCCGGAGGTCGCAAAAAGTATAGTATGGTGAGAATGTGTGTAAAAGCACTGACGAACTGGCGAATGTACTGTCCTAAACGCCTAAGGCACAGAAATGTGTCGGGTAGAACATGATTGAAGAAATCATGTCACTCTACGGTATCATGCGGTGGAGTAAGAATTGTTTTTATGAAACTCCGTGAAGTGTTATAGGCACTTGAAGTGATACAGGGCAAAAGCCAGCACCTAAGCTATTACATTGATAAAACTGAAGGAACGTGGGAAGCCAAGAACGTGGAGCGCACACACGCAATGAAGCGGATATAAGGAAAGTAGTAGTATATAACTTATATTTATCTTGGTGAAAGTAGTGGCATGACCGGTGAAGGTTCTGTAATGGAACTGGAGGAATAGCCACAAGTCAACAAATTTAAATCAATTTATTAAGTAACCTAAGTCAAACCATAGATTCCTGTAAGACCAAAAGGTCACAACCAATAACTAGGGGGTGACGAACTATGAACAACCACCGAAACAAGAAAAATAATAAGCTTCGATATTCTGAGTATTATGGAATGCAAGAAGCTTATGATAACTTGTATCAACGTAGTGTAGAAAATCAAAATTTCAAGTCATTAATGAAAATTATCATATCCGATGACAATATCTTGCTTGCGTATCGTAATATAAAGCGCAACTCAGGAAGTCTTACGGCAGGTATTGACGGTAAAACCATTAAAGATATTGAAAAACTAACAACTGAAAGATACCTTGATATAGTTAAGAAACGGTTCAAATTTTACAAACCAAGAGAAGTTAAGCGAACTGAAATTCCCAAACCAAATGGAAAAACTAGACCATTAGGAATTCCTTCTATTTGGGATAGGGTAGCTCAACAATGTATCTTGCAAGTATTAGAACCAATATGTGAAGCGAAATTTAATCCACATAGTCACGGTTTTAGACCTAATCGGTCTGCCGAACATGCAATTGCTGATTGTGCCAAGAAGATGAATATTATAAAAATGGGATATTGTGTTGATATAGATATTCAAGGTTTCTTCGATGAAGTTTGGCACTCAAAATTAATGCGACAAATGTGGACTATGGGTATACGGGATAAGGAACTTCTCACTATTATCCGCAAAATGCTAAAAGCTCCAGTTGTATTGCCTAATGGTACTATTCAATTTCCCGAAAAGGGGACACCACAAGGTGGGATTTTATCCCCATTATTAGCCAATATTAATCTTAGTGAATTTGATTGGTGGGTATCGGAACAATGGGAAACAAGGCATATGTCTGAAATTAAGACACAATACAATGCTAATGGAACCGAGCATATGGGAAATCACCATAGGAAAATGCGCTCACATACAAAACTAAAAGAGTTCTATATAGTTCGTTATGCAGATGATTTTAAATTATTTTGCCATGACCGAAAAACGGCTGAACAACTTTATCATGCTTCGATACAATGGTTGGAACAACGATTGCATTTACCCGTATCTATTGAAAAATCCAAAATCACGAACCTTCGTAAGGAAACTAGTGAGTTTCTAGGTTTCAACTTGAAACTAGAAAGAAAAGGGAAAAATAGATATGTAATGCATTCTCATGTTTCAGATAAAGCAATTAACCGTATGAGAATAGAACTAAAAGAGCAAATCAAGGAAATCAAAAAATCACCTAATAGCATTAATACTATCAGAGCTATAGGAAATTATAATAGTAAAGTTATTGGCATGCACGGTTACTATCGAATAGCAACTCACGTTAATAGAGACTTTAAAAAGATGCATTACTCAGTTCTTCTGACAATGAGAAATCGATTGTCTATTGATGGATTGACAAAAACGGGTAAATATACTGGTAAAGATAAAGGGATATTGAACTACGTCCAGTCAAAGAATATTAGATACCTGACAGGACGCCCAATTATACCAGTTAGTTTTGTACAACATAGGAACCCAATGTACCTTAAAGTTAAAATTAATAAATATACTCCTGAGGGGCGTAAACTCATTCATCGTAATCAATCAGCCGTATCTGAAATAGCACTTCGTTGGATCAGGAGCAATCCTGTAGTCAGCGATAGAGCAACAGTGGAATTTAACGATAATCGTATCTCATTGTTTATAGCTCAGTCGGGTAAGTGTTCGGTAACGGGTGAAGAACTAAATGTTCTAGATATGCATTGTCATCATAAGATACCTTATCATGTATCTAAAGATGACAAGTATAGCAACTTGACTATTGTTAAATCTGAAGTTCACATTCTAATACATGCTACCAAGGGAGATACTATTCAGCGATATATGACCTTGTTAAATCTTAATGATGAACAAATCAAAAAGCTAAATAGATTAAGGTTGCTAGTTAGAAACACTTCACTACATTATTAATTTGGTTGCGAGACTTAGGAAAACAAAAAAGGTTTAATTTGTTGATAGAACGCCGTGTGCGGTGAAAATCGCATGCACGGTGTGGATCGGGGGAAAAACTGGAGATTATTTCAAAAGTTTACCTATCGATATTCGCCTGGTCGATCATTCATGAATCAGGTGCCTTTTCCAATAAAAAAGTGTACAAGCGCCTATGGATCAACAGTCTTGAAAAAGATGTGATTCGTAGTGGGTTTCAAAACTTAAAACCAGGAATGGACTATTATCCTTTTTATCAAGAAGCACAGACACGGCAAATTGCCGACTGGCTCATTGGCATGAACGGGAGTATGCTTTACACGTTGAATCTTCGTTCAAAAGGGGCAAATGGAACGTTTTCTCTTGGACGGGTACAAACACCAACGCTTTACATGATCTATCAACGCCAACAACTGATCGAGCATTTCAAAAAAGAACCATTTTATGAAATCGAATCATTGATCAAGACAACGAATGGCTCGTTTAAAGCCCTATTAAGCCCGTCACAACGTTTTTCTACTAAAGAGGAACTACTTTCCTTTGTTTCTTCTAAAGGTGCTACAATCGGCACCCAACCTGGAACGATCAAAGATCTTCAAACAAAAATGAAGAAAACGAATAGTCCCAATTTATTCTCATTGAGCAGCCTGCAGTCAAAAATCAATCAGCTGTACAAAGCAACAGCCAGTCAGACGTTGAAAGCCATGCAAGGACTGTATGAAGCAAAATTGTTGAGCTATCCAAGAACAGATACACCATTTATTACAGACAGTGAATTTCAGTACTTAAAAGCGAATTACGACAGTTATGCCCGTTTTTTATCCATAGATGAACCCATGGCACAAGATCAGCCAAGAAAGCGATATGTCGATGGTAGTAAGGTGCAAGAGCATTACGCCATTATCCCAACGAAGCAAGTCGCAAGTGAGTCAGCCTTTAATAAATTAGATGATCTACAAAAGAAAATCTATCTGCTCGTCATGAAAACAACGATCGCCATGTTTTTACCAGATTACACGTATGAAGAAACCGTAATAGAAACTATGGTATCAACTCTCTGTTTTAAAGCGACGGGAAAAGTGCCAAGAGTCGAGGGATGGAAAATCCTATTCAAAGCCGATACCAACAAGGAGAGCGAAGAGAGCCAAACATTACCAGTTGTGATGATCGGTGAAGCGATTCAAGCGGAGGTAAAAAGTGTACAGAAAGAGACGCAGCCACCGAAACCATTTACTGAAGGCACGTTGCTTACAGCGATGAAAACGGCTAATAAGACCGTAGATGATGAACAAGCGATCAAGATCCTTCAGGAAGTCGAAGGAATCGGTACAGAAGCAACACGTGCGAGCATTATTGAAACACTGAAGCAAAAAGAATATATAAAAGTAGAAAAAAATAAATTGATCGTTACCGAAAAAGGGAAATTATTGTGTCAGGCAGTCGAAAGTCAGCACTTATTGACGAGTGCTGAAATGACGGCAAAATGGGAAACGTACTTAAAGAAAATCGGAAAAAGAGAAGGGAATCAAGAGACCTTTATTGCCAATATCAAGAAGTTTATCGTGCATTTGATCGAACACGTGCCAGATGATGTTCAGAAGTTGAATTTCCACACCTACCAAGCGGAAGTCAAAAAAGAAACGGAAAAGCAGACGATTGGTAAATGTCCGAAATGTGGCGGAAATGTGGTGTTGAAAAAGGCTTTCTACGGTTGTTCGAATTATCCCAACTGTACGTTTACGTTATCCGATCAGTTCCGGAAGAAAAAATTGACGAAAACCAATCTGAAGGAATTGTTAGTCGGGAAAGAAACCGTGGTTTCAGGAATCAAAAAGGCAGACAAGACGACCTATAATGCAAAAATCAAGTTGAGCGATACGGGACAGATCACTTTTGTATCATTTGTCAATGCGCCAAAAAAAGCAAAGAAAGTAGGGAATAAATCATGATCAACAACGTCGTATTAGTAGGAAGATTAACAAGAGATCCAGAATTAAAATTTACACCGAACGGTGCTGCAGTGGCCACGTTCACTTTGGCCGTGAATCGAAATTTTACCAATCAAAGCGGTCAAAGAGAAGCTGACTTCATCAATTGTGTCATTTGGCGCAAACCAGCCGAAACCCTTGCCAATTACGCCAAGAAAGGGACGCTCCTCGGCGTGACTGGACGTATTCAGACAAGATCTTACGATAACCCACAAGGACAGCGAGTGTACGTCACAGAAATCGTGGCAGAGACGTTTCAATTAATGGAATCAAAAGATGTGTCTGAGCAGCGTGCGAATGAATCCAACGAAACAGCTGAAAAAAGCAAACCAACACCGCCACCGCTACCTAAAAAAGAAACAGATCCATTTGCACAAAGCAGCTCGACAATCGATTTAGCAGATGATGATTTGCCATTTTGAGAAACAAAGACGAAAAAAGACCTGGAAACCCCAGGTCTTTTTTGATATAAAATTCAGGTTCAAACGACAACTGTTTGTATCACCTATCATGAAAAGAGGAATAATGTGCGATTATTTGATGTTCACCAATTTGAATTACCTGAAAAAGAGGTGATCGATTGGGAAAAAACCAAAGGAGAGATTGGATCGATGCTCTCTAGTTATCTTGTTTCAAGAGAAAGGATGGGATTGACGAGAATGCCGCCGATCCATTCAACGTATTCGCTCTTAGACCAAGATATACCAGAAATCAAACACTCTAGCTTTGTTCAAGAAAATCAGCAGTTCAAACAAGAGTTTCTTTACTTTCACCACTTGTTTTCTTTGGGTCTGACGGCCATTAGCCATCCATATAAACCAGAAATCACCGATCGGAGACGAAAGATTTTTTTGATGCGTTTTGTCTACGGATTATCAATCAATCATGTGAGCGATCGGATCCAGTATCAGAAAAATGTGATTGTCGATTATTCTCAAGCTGGATTACTCCAGTTTGTGAATGCTTTGTCTATCCTAGCTTTAAAAGAACAAGAGATCTCTGCCTGATGCTGGTATTTTTTCTACCGATCACTTCGAGTTGTGTCAACAACACGGTTTCTGAAGGAGCGGTGGTGGTGGATGGAGCGACAGAAGGAACAAGAGCTTCGCTTGAATTAAGACATGAAAAAACGCTAAAAACCTTGATAAATATAGGGTTTTAGCGTGAGTTATGGTATAATATGAGTACAGTAAAGTTTGTGACGGTGGCTATCTTTTGAAAGGTGGTGATGCTTATGAAAGTAAGTGTTCACTCTTTAGAAAGGAGAAGCCTTTTGTCTGTAGCTGAAGCATTAGGGCTAATGATTAGTTTCGGTTCTTTAATCGCGACTATCATCTTTGGCATCCTAACAGCAGTGAAAAATGACAAAAAAAAATAACCGTCAGCTTTAGCAGGTCAGCGGTTATTTTTTAACTTAAATATCTGCCACCGTCTTAAACGGTGCTGTAGGGGAGTTGTTAGCGCAACTCCTCTTTACATAGTTAGTATAGCAAGATTTCAGTGAAATATCAACCTTTTACGCTAACGCAATGCTAGTGTAAAATTCCAGTTAATTAAATACTATCTTGTGATAAAATAGTATTTAATACAACTTAAAATCAGGGGGGGATTATGAAAATAAACTTGTGCTTTAAAGTTCTAATCGGATAGTTAAGAAAATTGAAAAGGAGAATTAATAGATGAAAAAAGTTGGTAGAATTATTCTTATAGTTGTTATGATTTTACAAAACATTGCACCGAATATCGTAATTGCTGCTGAGACACAGCAGTCTAAAGAACAGTTCAAATTAGCTGATGTTGAGTTAACAAACTCTGGCGAAGATGTCAACGTAATAGTTAAAGGAAGTTATTCAAAGTCTAATGAGGAGGAGAGTGTTGATAAAATACATGTGTCTGATAATATTAAATTAACAGATTCAACTAAAAACCCTTTAACCGCCGATGATGGATCAATTAAAGGGTCATATGATGTTTCAAGTAATGTGATCACCTTGAAAGTTAAAACTGCAGGCAACTATTCCATAAAGGTTAAATTATCTGGAAAATACAATCTAGTTAGCCAAAATAAACAAGTGACTTTTTCCCACAGTAATCAATCCATAACGAAAGAGTTAAAAGGACTTCAACCGCTTGTTGCAAAATCGAATGCTGCTGGAACTGTAGACCAAATTTCTGAAGCAACTGCTAAAGAATCAGAAACAGATAAACAAGGTTCGAGTGAACAATCAACTGCAATCTCAGACGAATCTGACCCTGACACAGACACTAGCACCTATGCTAATTCAGATGGTAATGATGTAGATGCAAAAGTGAAAGATGATGCCGAAACTACAACCGAAAATAAGAATAAGGCAATTTTTAAAGTAATCCCATCAGATACCAACTGGGTAACCGGTGTTGAGTTGAAAGTTAATGATCAAGCAATAGAAAATGCTGGGACTGGTATTATTGAGCTAACTGGGAACAATACGATTGAATTAAACTATGCATTAGAAATACCGCAGGACATTGATAAATTAGCTGGTGAGACCTATTCATTATCTTTACCTGATATTTTTGAAGACATGTCTTCTGGAAAAAGTATCCCACTTGTAGCAGAGGGAAGAACAATAGGATCATATGTGATTCGAGAAGGACGAATAATTATTACTTTTTTAAACGAAGCAGACAACTTAGATGATAAAAAAATCAATGTTAATATTTCTGGATCAGTAAATGAAAGTGTTTTTGAAAATAAAGATGAAGTAGATGTGAATATTCCATTTTCAGATGGAGATGAATATAATTCTACTATAGAAGTAAAGCAGGTTCCTTATGACGGTACCGATATGAAAGAAGCAGGGAAACCCTATGTATTAAATGATAATGGTGAAAAAGTCTATACCAACAAGAATCCAGAGTATGTTGATTGGACTGTTCGAGCGAATGATTCAATGGAAGAAATTAAAGACGCTAAAGTCATTGATAAACTCGGAGATAATCTTGAGATCATACAAGACAGTTTTAAAATAGAAAAAATTATTAGAGATAGAAATAATAAGGAAACCGGTAGAGAGACCATTACTGGCATAACACCAGAAATAAAAGATCCAGGTTTTGAGTTAAACTTAGGAAGTATTTCTGACGCTTACGATATCACTTATACGACTAAAATTACTCGTCCAGAAGGTGGCGGAAAATTAACTGTAAATAACAATGCTAGCATTGTTATTGATGATCATAGCAATGACTATTCAGACAAAGTAGATGTTGAGTTTTCTAAAAACATTCCTACCATTCAAAAAGACGGCGCTGTATCTAAAGAAAATGCCGATATCGTCAATTGGACTGTAAAATACAATTTTGGTAAGGAAAGTATTGGCGCAGTATATTTAACGGATAAATTAGATATAGGTACCGTAGATAGTAACTCAATCAAAGTAGTACAAGTGGACACGGATATTGATGGTAATACCATTCCGGGGACGGAAAAAGGAGTGACTGTAACACCGACAATAGATGATGATGGTAATGTTGTTATTCCTAATTTAGATGCTAACGGTAAAGCGTACCTCATTACCTTTGACTCTAAGGTGCCAGTTGGAACAAACGGAACAATCATAAATGAAATTTCAGATGATCAAAGTAATGCTGATGATGCAAAAGTTGACGTTAATACAATTCCAACAGGTGGAAAAGTTGGCGAGCAAAAAGTGGATGAAAATGGTAATCCTTACATTGAATGGACGATTACCGCGAATACAAATAAAGTTAATACACCTTCTATTAATATCAAAGATATATTTGACCAAAAATTCTTGGAATTTGATGTAAGCGATAGTAGTTTGTATGACTTGTATCGAGATGGAGAAAAAGTCGATCGTGATTCATATACCGTAAGTGACTATTCACATGAAGTAGACGGTAGGGAAGGTTTTCAACTGAACATAACCCCTGCTGGAGCACATGAGTTCAAGTTTGTTTACCGGACGTATTATACAGTCGCTGGTATGCAGCAGCCAGAATTGGCTAACCATGCAGAATTAATTTTTAATAATGGTAATGGAGGCACTATAGGCCCCGAAGAAGGTATTGATTATAACCTTACTGGGCCTAAAGCTGGAATAAATAAATCAGGACAGTATAAATATAATCCTGAAACAGGTAAACAAGAAATTGAATGGAAAATTACATTTAATACAAGTAAAATTAATTTAGGAGCTAATGCGCAACTAATTGATGAGTTCACGAGTAAAAATTATTCTTACATTCCTGGATCTATGAAAATTAAAGCTAATAATGAAGAGTTCAGTGATTATACGTTAGATACTGCTAATCCCAATCCAGGATTTACAATTAATCTAACAAAAGATACTAATGCAACTTTTGAAGTCGTATATAGAACCACTGCTGATGATACGGAAAATAAAGCACAGAAAAATGTAGCAACTCTTAAATGGCAAGGTGGAGATGAGTCGGACGATGCAACAGTTGGTAAAAGAGATCCTGGTATTGAAAAATCAGGTAATGTTACTGTCAATGCCGATGGTTCTAAGGCGATTAATTGGAAAGTAGTTTTTAATAAAAATAAAAATGTTATTTATGATTTCATATTGAATGACACGATGACACCAAGCAGTCTTGAAGTTGATACAGACTCAATCAAGATTGAGAACTCAAATGGAGATAATGTAACTGAACAGTTCAGCATTTCTAATCCAGAAAACGGAAGCTTTATCGTATCTAAAGATAAACTAGACAATATGCAATATACATTAACATATACTACTGGATTGTCAGCAGAAGAAGAGGCTCAGGAAGTTAAGAATATAGCAACAATTTCTTATGTTGGTGGTTCTGATAAAGCAGAGACATCAATCAGTAAACCTCAACTTGGTGTAAGCAAGCAAGCTGTTAGTATTGATAAGACACAAACTCCAAAGTTAATTAATTGGAAAATATTAGCAAATACAGATGAGAATAATAAGTTTGTTAATTTACAAAACGCTGTCTTAACAGATATAATTCCGGCTGACCAAAAGTTAGTTGAGGGATCTATCACTGTTAAACGTGTCGGTAATGATAGTTATGTTTTACCTATAGAAAATATTCAAGAGGATGATAACAGATTTAGTATTGATTTGCCAAATGGCGCTTATCAATATGAAGTTACTTTACAAACTACGATTGAATCATATCCATCGGTAAATGAAAAAATTGATAGATACTTGAATAGTGTTCAGTTAACTAATGAAAATTATAAAACTGTAAAAGATGATGCATATATTGATTACTTTAGCGATGGTACTAATAATAAGAGTTCTAAAACTGGAGAAATAAATGACGATACTGAAAATGTCGATTGGAACCTTGTAGTTAATCCAGCAGGGCTACCAATCAACAATGCTAAAATTACTGATACTCTTGGTTCCCAATCAAGATCGACCTATGTACCGGGCTCAATAAAGGTTGACAATGAAAATGCCCAAATTGAATTGTCGCCCGATAATAAAAGCTTTGTTATTACATTTAAAACAACTGATGGTAGAATAGACAAACCAGTTAAAATAACCTACTCTACTAAATTGGATGAAGATGTCATAGGCTTTGTAACTATTTCAAATACAGTTACATTAACAGGCGGTATAGACGGTAAAGTAATTGATACAACTACTGGAGAAACTAAAACGAGCCAATGGACGTATGGCGGTGGCGGTAGCGGTAGAACACTAACCTTGAAAGTAAATAAAAAATCTAATAATAGCACCAATATTCCTAATACTGAGTTTGAAATTGTCCGTGTAGCAAATAGTGGCAATAAGCAACTAGTTGCTAAAAATGCAAAAACTGACAGTAACGGTCTAATCAATATTTTAAGCCAACGTGCGGGGCGGTATATAATCACTGAGTCATCTGTTCCAGAGGGGTATGAAAAAGCTACTGCACCGGTATACGTTATTGTCGGTTATGATAAAGATGGTTCACCATTGATAACACCTTCCAATAGTAATTGGGATATTAAAGAAGATCAAAAGACTGACACGATTACAATCATTAATAATATTATTAAGGGGAATATTACCGCTAATAAAGTATGGGAAAATGGTCCAAACGATAAGCCGACTGTTTGGTTCCAATTGTACAGAAATATTGATGGAGAAACTCCTACACCTGTTGATGGTGCTGAAATTAAAAAATTGGATAACGGCACAACAAAGGTTGAATGGTCTAATCTAGAGTTATATAAAGAACTTGGTAACGGTAAAACAGATAAGTATATTTATTCCGTCAAAGAAGTAGATCGAGATGGAAAATCATATGCTCCTGTAAACTATGAGAAAACTGAAGATGGTCTAACGGTTACAAATAGATACGTTATTCCTAAAACAGATATTACAGGTACAAAAGTTTGGGAAAATGGTTCTAAGCCAAGTGTTGAAATACAATTGTTTAGAGATGGAAAAGCATTAGATGGAGATAAATATACGGTTTCTCTAGACGGAAGTGAAGCAACTCCATGGACATATACTTGGACAGGGCTTGATAAGACTGATATCAATGGTAAGGCATATAAGTATACAGTTGATGAAGTTGAAGTTCCTGATAATTATGAGAAAGTAGTCTCAGAAGATGGTTTGACGGTAACAAACAAATTTGTTTCACCTATGGTTGATATTCCAGTAGAGAAAGTTTGGAACGATGGTAACAATCAAGACGGAAATCGTCCAGATTCTATCGAAGTAGAGCTTTTAGCAAATGGCGAAAGAGTAGACATCGACAACATAACTTTAAATGTAGAAAATCAATGGAAAGCATCATTCTCCGATTTGCCAACACTTGATAGTCAAGGTAAAGACATTACTTATACTGTTAATGAAGTTGGAGTTCCAAGTAGTTACAAGAGTGAAGTCATTGGAGACAGTACAAAAGGATTTACTATAACTAATAGCTACACTCCTGGTAAAACAAACGTTAAAGTTAATAAGGTTTGGGATGATAGCAACAACCAAGATGGTATTCGTCCAAACAGTATTGAAGTTCAATTGTATGCTGATGGCAAAGAAAAAGGTGAAGCTGTTGAATTGAATGTTGATAATAACTGGTCAACATTTTTTGATAACTTAGATGAAAAAGTAGCCGGTAAGGTTATTGAGTACACTGTTAAAGAAACATCTGAAATTCCAGGATATACGACTTCAATTGATGATTCTGATAAGAGTAACGTAACTATTACCAACTCTCATACTACAGAAAAAACAGAATTCGCTGGAACGAAAACGTGGGACGATGCGGACAATCAAGATGGTGTTCGCCCAGATTCAATCACCGTTAACTTACTAGCTAATGGTCAAAAGGTTGATAGTAAAGAAATAACTTCAGCAGACGATTGGAGTTATAGTTTCACTGGCTTACCTAAGAACGAATCTGGTAAAGCAATTAAGTACGAGGTTTCTGAAGAAACAGTTGAAGGCTATGATGTTAAGATAGATGGTTTCAATATTACCAATACACATAAACTAGAAACAACTGAAGTAGCAGGAATGAAGATATGGGACGATAACGATAACCAAGATCGCGTTCGTCCTGAGTCAATTACGGTTAACTTACTAGCAAATGACAAGGTAGTTGATACTGTTAAGGTTAGTGCTGAAACAGAATGGAGCTATAGCTTCACTGATTTACCTAAGAACGAAGCCGGTAAAGCTATAGATTACAAAGTTTCTGAAGAAGCAGTTGAAGGCTATGATGTTAAGGTAGATGGCTTCAACATTACCAATACGCATAAACCAGAAACAACAGAGGTAGCAGGAACGAAGACCTGGAACGATGCTGACAATCAAGATGGTATCCGTCCAAATAGCATAACTGTTAATTTACTAGCTGATGGTAAAAAAGTAGATAGTAAAGTGGTAACGTCAGTAGAAAACTGGACATACACATTTACTAACTTACCCAAGAACGAAGATGGTAAAGCAATCACATATGAAGTTTCAGAAGAAACAATTGAAAGCTATGATGTTAAGGTAGATGGCTTTAATATCACAAATACGCATACTCCTGAAACAACAGAAGTAGCAGGAACGAAGACATGGGATGATAACAATAATCAAGATGGTATTCGCCCAGATTCAGTAACTGTTAACTTGTTAGCAGATGGCATTCCGACTGGTCAAACAGCAGAGGTTAACGCTGATACTGAGTGGAAATACGAATTTACTGACTTACCAGTATTTGAAGTTGATTCGGTTGGTAAGAAAGTTGTTTATACCGTTACAGAAGATGCAGTTGATGGGTATCAAAGAACAACACCAGCTGATGCGTTTGATATTACCAATACGCATACACCAGGTAAGACGAGCTTGACCGTTACTAAAGTTTGGAATGATAGCAATAACCAAGACGGGATCCGTCCAAACAGTATTGAAGTTCAATTGTATGCCGATGGCAAAGAAACTGGGGACTCAGTTGAATTGAATAATACGAATAGCTGGACTGCAAGTTTCAATGATCTGAATGAAAAAGCAGCAGGAAAGAGTATTGAGTACACTGTGAAGGAAATAACTGAAGTTCCCGGCTATACGATAGAAGTTGGAGCAGTTGATAAGGGGAACGTTACAATTACCAATACGCATACTCCTGAAACAACAGAAGTAGCAGGAACGAAGACATGGGATGATAACAATAATCAAGATGGTATTCGCCCAGATTCAATCATAGTTAACTTAATGGCAAATGGTAAAGTTGTTGGCACTACTAAGGTTAGTGCTGAAACGAATTGGAAATATACTTTTAGTAACTTACCAAAACATGTAGTTGGATCCGAAGGTAAAGAAGTGATTTATACAATTAGTGAAAACGATGTGGAAGGCTATACAACAACTTATAATGGATTCAATATCGTTAACACACATACACCAGGTAAAACAGGTTTAACAGTAACAAAAGCTTGGGAAGATGATAATGATAAAGATAGATTGAGGTCAGATTTTATAGAAGTTCAACTATACGCAAATAGTAAAGCAGTTGGAGAACCAGTAAAATTATCTGCTGATAATAATTGGACAACGACTTGGACTGATCTTGACGAAAAAGTATCAGGAATGGCAGTTAAATATACGGTTATGGAAGTAACTGAGGTTAAGGGATATACAGCAACGGTAACTGTTAAAGATGACAGTAACATAATTATCACCAATACACATACTATTAAACCTAAAAAATCATCGAAATCACCAAATAATGATTTGACTGGTAAAGGTAAGTTGCCACAAACTGGTGAAGTAACTACAACTACATTATCTGTTCTTGGAGGAATGCTTTTGGTTGCAATCGGAGGGATTTGGTACACGAAAAGAAGAGGTTCTCAAAAATAGATAGGCTGAAAATTACAGATTGAGTTTAAGTGTAACATAAGACCAGTTCAAATTAGATGACTAATAAAACAAATAAAGCCTCTAAGTCAAATAGTATTTTTTAGTTAAATCACTTAAGGGAAATGCTTCGGCATTTCCTTTTTGGTTCTGTTGCAAAATTTTCAAATAAACCTACTATAATTTTAAATTATAGTAAAGAGAAGGGTTGTGTTGCAAAGTTTATAAAAGAAACAGACTTATCCAATTTGTAGCTGATCACTTAAGCAGCCTTAAACAAGTTTTCCATTTCTTCCCATGGTGAAAAGTCGAAGAGGGTGATTTCTCTTCGATTTTCTTTGTATAGTGCTGAAACGACTTCGATTCCTTTGATTGTAGCCGCTGCGGTGTAGGTGGATTGAAAGCTATTCCCGTAAGGGATTTTACCTTTCACCTGGCGGTGATCCTGTTCTAGGATATTATTGAGATACTTGGACTTCCAATGATTGACCTTTTGATTTAATATTCCTTCTTCTTTCAGCTCTTTGATAGCTTTCAGAGAAGAGGCATATTTATCGGTCACAATAGATCGGGGTTGCCCGTAATCCTGGATTAATCGCTTGATAAAAGCTTTTGTAGAGAACGTATCCCGATGATTTCGTAGCCGCATATCTAGGGTGTTTCCATTGGAATCAATGGCACGATAGAGATAGCGGTCATTTCCTTTGACCTTGACGTAGGTTTCGTCAATCCGCCAGGATTTAGACAAGGCTCTCCGCTTATTTCGTTTCTTCCATAAATGATAAAGCACTTTGCCATATTGCTTGTCCCAACGATAAATGGTGGTATGGTGGACACCGATACTAAATTTACGCATGATTTTAGCACAATCACGATAACTCAAAGAAAAATGATAATATAAGCCTAAGGCTTCGATGATGATTCGGTAATCGTATTGTTTTCCTTTGAATTGTTTGTTCATGATTCTGCCTCCTAAATCTACTTTTGAATTAAATTATAGCGTAAAATGAGGGGCAATAAAACTTTGCAACACAACCGTTTTTTTCTTCCCATTTCTTACAATTATCGTTTTACCATCACTGTCTTTCACTGTGGATCCACATGATTTACAAGCTTGCGGGCAAGGAGATAGCGTTGCGTTGAGCACTAAGCGCTGTTTTTTGTTCACTGTCTCGTAAGAGACATCTACAATTTCTAAATTTTTATCTGTAATCCTCAACAATTTTTTGATAGAATCATTCATATAGCATATCGTCCTCTCAGTTGTTTATTTTGTGGTGATTTAATCATACTAGAGAACGATATGTTTTTTAATACCTAAAATGAAAATTGGACTGAAGAATCAATTCTGATTCATCAGTCCAATAAATTATAGAGCCATAGTCTTTTAATTGAATAGTTGTATATCAAAAACCACACTTCTGGAAAATGAAGTGTGGTTCTTTGTTATCCGAGTTTATTTTAAAGAGAGTTTTAAAGTCAAATCACGACTAGATTCGATAGATATTACGAAATTCTTTTGGAGATAATCCGGTGTGTTTTGAAAAGTAGTTTGTAAAATAGCTTGAACTATTGAAACCACAGTTTAATGCGATTTCGGTGAGATTATCACCAGTGAATATCAACATCTTTTTGATATGTTCTAGTTTCAAATCATTAATATAATTTAAAATTGTTTTTCCAGTCGTTTGTTTAAAGAGTTTCATCAAATATGGTTTGCTCACGCCAGTGCGATTGACGAGGTCATTGATCGTCACATTTTTCCAATGGAGTTGAATAAAAGAAATGCACTCTGACACATAAGGGTTGTAGTTCGATTGGTCGTCTTCATATTTATTAGAATTTGGATGAAAAAGCATTAGTAAACTGTAAACAAGTTTAGACAGCTGATAGTCGTAGAAATAATTTGACAACATATTATGATCGATTCGTTCATTAAGGACAGATTCAATAATTGGTAGTATCTGTCGGGTAGATTCTCCTGACGATACGCCGGGGACAGCCTTTTCGGCTGTTTTGATAAAGAGAGAGTCATCAGTTTGAAAACGAATGGCATAACAGGAGTAGGGTATAACTCCTTGAGTCGTTTGACCGGGATAACGAAAAACTGTATCCCCTTTTTTAACGGGGTAGTAGTGGTCATTAATATACATCCCCCCGTTACTTTCAGTAATGATGTCAATCTCGAAACAATCCACAAATCGTTTTTCAATCAATTGTTTCGCATACTTGTGGACCGGACGACTAAAAAAGTAGGCATCTTTTAATGATAAGGACAAGGTCATTGATTCAACTCCTAAGTTGCTAGCAGATTGGTAAGTATGCTATTTTGCAATTTAATATTAGTATCAGTAAAGTAAACGTTAACAAAAGTTGTTACTATAAGGACGTAAAAAGCGATTCAATCAATCGGATAGTAATATATTACAAAAAAACAGGAGTATGTGCAATGAAGGATAATAAAAATAAAATACTAAATGATTTGCTGGCAAAGATGACTTTGGAAGAGAAAATTGGACAGATTAACCAAGTTGGGACGTCAATTTATGGAGGGAAAGAGGAACACTATGAGCAACTCGTAATGAATGGAGAAGTTGGGTCTTTCTTATCAATCAAAGATATCCAGCAGTCTAATCGGTTACAAAAGATAGCCATTACCGAAACTCGGCTAAAAATCCCCTTACTTTTTGCTGAAGACGTTGTGCACGGTTTTTCAACTATTTTCCCTATTCCCTTAGCTGAGTCGTGTTCGTTCAATAAGGACTTGATGACGCGAACTGCTGAAGTTGCTGCTCGAGAAGCATCGGCTGCTGGCATCCACTGGACATTTGCTCCTATGATTGATGTGAGTCGAGATCCGAGGTGGGGCAGGGTAGCTGAATCTTTTGGGGAGGATACATTTCTTACCGCAGAATTTGGGGCGGCAAAAATAAGAGGTTTTCAAGGAGAGATGACAAATGGGTTGCTTGACAAAGATAGATTGATTGCTTGTGGAAAGCATTTTGCCGGTTATTCTGAATCAGAAGCTGGTAGGGACTACAATACGGTCGATATGTCAGACTATAAACTCTCAAATGTATACTTACCACCTTTTAAAAAATTGATAGATGAAGGGGTATTGAGTGTGATGAGTGCCTTTAATGCCTTAAATGGTATTCCCTCAACGGTGAACAAACGACTATTGATTGATATTCTTAGAAATAAGATGGGTTTTAATGGTTTACTGATCTCAGATTGGAATGCTTTAAAAGAAACTATTATACATGGCTATTGTAGAGATGAACAGCAAGCAGTCACATTAGCTATGGCGTCAGAGCTCGATGTCGATATGTCTTCTCGGTTGTATCATGATTATCTAAAGGAACTCATTTTATCTGAGACTGTTTCGGCGGATTCCTTGGATCAAGCAGTCTTAAGAGTATTAGAGTTAAAATACCGGCTAGGACTGTTCGATAATCCCTTTAGATCTAGTGTTGATCGGTGGAAGGAAGTTCAAAAAAGAAAGAATGAGCATCGCAAACTAGCAAGAAAGATCGCTCAAGAATCTATCGTTCTATTAAAAAATGACGCTGATATTCTCCCACTAAAAAAAACAGAAAAAGTACTTTTTATGGGTCCACTCGTCACTGATCAGGAAGCTATGTTGGATACATGGGCTTGTAATGGTAAAGCTGAAGATATCGTAAGTGTGGCTGAGGCATTAAATGAGCAAGAGAATTATGTTGCGATGTCTGAGGCCTTCAATGCGTTCCGACGAGATGGAATATTGTCAGAAGATACGATAAAAGCTATTTCAGAAAACGAAAAGGTCGTACTTGTCTTAGGGGAAAAAGCTATTGAATCTGGCGAAGCAAAATCTAAAGCAAGTATAGAATTAGATGCCATTCAAGATAACTTTTTAAAAGCAGTATATCAGTATAATAGACGAATGGTTGTTGTGTTGATGAATGGGAGACCTATGGTAGTTGGTAAAATTCTACCGTACTGTAAGGGATTAGTTGAGGCTTGGCATCTAGGAGCAGAGGCTGGCAATGCTATTTTGGACGTCCTTTGTGGCAAAATAAACCCAGCCGGAAAGCTTACAATAACAATTCCGAGACATTTAGGACAAATCCCTATTTATTATAATTATTTCAATACTGGTAGACCGTATTCAAGTGAAAAGTTTAATACGACCAAATACTTAGATGTATCCAATGAACCACAATTTCCCTTTGGGTATGGGTTGAGTTATACCACTTTTTCTATGTCACCAATTAGCATTAAAGAGAAGGGTAAGAACTGTTGGAAGGTGACTACTACCGTTTCAAATAAAGGAAGTAGAGATGGTTATGAGGTTGTTCAACTATATATTGGAGCTCAATATGGTCGTTATATAAGACCAACAAAAGACTTGGTAGCCTACAAGAAGGTTTTTGTTAAGTCAGGGGATAGTGTGACTGTTTCTTTTGAACTTACAAACAAAGATTTTAAGTATTATGATGAAGAGTTCAACGAAATTATAGATGATGGTGCTTATTGGATCATGGTAGGCAATGATTCATCTCAAGCATTAACTAATAAAGAAGAAATAGAGGTAAGAATTAATGAGTAATAAAGAAGAAGCTAAATCAATCATTAACTTTGTTGGTGGAAAAGAGAATATTGCAGCACTGACTCACTGTGTGACACGTCTGAGGTTTGCCTTGCGAGATGACACTAAAGTTGATAAGGCAGGATTGGAAAACCTGGAAGATGTGAAGGGTACCTTCAATGCTAATGGACAGTTTCAAGTTGTTATCGGTCCTAAAGTAGCAGATATCTATGAAGAGGTTATAAGCCAATCTGGGCTGAGTGGGGCAAACAAAGAAGACGTTAAAAAAGTAGCGGCTGAGTTGAATTTGAATTGGTTTCAACGTGCAGTTAAAATATTGGGTGATGTATTTGTGCCGATTTTACCAGCGATCGTTACAGCTGGTTTACTGATGGGACTGAATAATTTATTAACAAACCCAGGAATCTTTTTTGAGCAGTCACTCATTGAAGTATATCCTAATATTGCTGATGTCGCTGATATGATAAATCTTATCGCAAACACTTCCTTTCAATTTCTGCCTGCGTTAATAACATGGTCAACTGTAAAATACTTTAAAGGAAATCCTCTTCTTGGGATTGTGTTAGGTCTAGTCTTTGTACACCCAGATTTGATGAATGCCTGGAATTACGGGCAAGCAGTAACCACGGGAGATATTCCACATTGGACAATCTTAGGATTGTCCATCTCTAAGATGGGACTACAAGCACAAGTATTGCCAGCTCTAGTTTCCGGCTATGTGTTAGCTAAAACAGAGCTATTCTTGAAAAAGCGTGTGCCTGAAACAATCCAACTGTTGGTTGTTGCACCAGTTGCAATTCTTTTTACTAGTGTTATAACATTTATTATTATAGCGCCGATTACAATTGCTATTGGTAATACGATTGTCGCAGGTATTGTATGGTTATTCCAAAAAGTTCCATTTATTGGCGGATTTGCTTATGGTATTGGTCTTGCGCCATTAGTCGTGACAGGGATGCATCATGCGTTTTTACCAGTTCATATTCAATTGATGGCGAACGGTGGAGATTATATTTGGCCTATTGGAGTCATGTCAAGTTTGGCACAAGGTTCTGCTGCTATTGCAATGAATTTCTTAATCCAAAATAAAAAGTTGAAAGGTGTTGGACTGGCTACCGGTTTGTCTGCTTATATGGGTATCACTGAGCCAGCAATGTTCGGGGTTAATCTAAAGTATAAATTCCCATTCGTGGTTTCCATTCTGACCTCTGGAATAATTGGAGGATTTATGGCGTCACAACACGTCATTGCAACTTCTGTTGGTATCAGTGGAATTCCTGGTTTCTTGTCTATTCCGTTTGAATTCTGGCCAATATTCTTTATTTGTATGCTAGCAAGTTGTGTCGTCTCATTTGGAGCAACTTACCTTTACGGGAAAAATAAGGTTCTGTTGCAAAGTTTTAAATAAAGAATAAAATCCCTTACGGTATCTATGATTTAAGCTGGGATTCCCAATAATACCTTGATTTCAGTATAGACCGAAAACCCGAAGAGAGTGCCTTCTTTTCGGGTTTTCTTATATAATCCTCGGATGGCTTCCATGCCTTTAATCGTGGTAGAGGCAGTGCGTAAACTTCGATAGAATTTATTGCGTCTCTTTACTGGACGATGGTCTTGTTCAATCAAATTATTCAGGTATTTAATGGTACGATGTTCTGTCCCTTGATAAAAGCCATATTCTTTTAGTTTCTTAAAGGCACTTGTAATAGAGGGGGCTTTATCTGTGACTACAACCTTCGGTTCATCAAACTGCTTCACTAACCGCTTAAGAAAAGCATAGGCTGCTTGTGTGTCCCGTTTTTTACGTAACCAAATATCCAAGGTTAAACCATCTGCATCGATTGCTCGATAAAGATAGTGCCATTTCCCTTTGATTTTAATATAGGTCTCATCCATCTTCCACGAATAGAAGGATTGTTTATTTTTCTTTTTCCAAATAGTGTAAAGTAGTTTTCCATATTCCTGTACCCAGCGGTAGATGGTGGTGTGAGAAACGTTAATGCCACGGTCATATAGGATTTCTTGGACGTCACGATAGCTAAGATTATACCGAAGGTAGTAGCCTACGGCGACAATAATCACATCTTTCTGAAATTGCTTGCCTTTAAAATGATCCATCTTGATTCCTCCAAGCTATCTTTTCCATTCATTTTACCTTAAAATCAGTTTATCAGAAAACTTTGCAACAGAACCGCCGAAGCTAACTGGAAAATTTGGGAACAATAAGGTGTTGCTATCCGGTGAAATAATATTAGCTATAGGGTTATTTCTACTTGCCATCTCAAATCCGGCCAATGGCTATTGGCAAACCATCTTTGTTCCAATGGTCATTCTAGGGTTAGGTCAAGGGTTAATCTTGGCCCCTGTGACCTCAGCAGGCGTTTATGAAGCACCTGATGAATTGGCCGGTATTGCTAGTGGTGTAACAAATACAATGCATCAAATTGGAGGTCCCATTGGATTGTCGTTAATCGTTGCAACGACAACTAATTTTCAAATCCAAGTCTGGATGATGATAGCATTCACAGTAATTTCGATGTTAATAGTAGCTGTTTTTGTCAATAATAAGAAATAGCATTTTCTTCAATTCACTATTTTTAGCAGGAAAATAGTACTAAGAATTACTTAAAAATCGAAATTTTAGTACTTATAACTCTCTAAATCAGAGCAAGTATTGGGTGTTCTGTGGAGAATAGATATGAGAATTTCTGCTTTCTAATGGTAATTGTAGAAAACATTTATTACAGTACACTACAAAAATCTATCTATAAATATATATAACGATTGATTCATAAGGTGTATATGGAAACATCTCTCGTTTGTCGTGGTTGGAGGCTCAACTATTGGCAAATAAGTTACCTTTGGCAGAAAAATCTATTGTAAAGCTACTAGGTAGTAAAGAAGATTAATTCTTTATCTTGTTAAAGGTCAACCTGGCTAATAAGCTAAGCTTCAATCATTATATCCGTTCAGAACGCTTGCGAGGTGTATAGACAGTTTTTGTCTGTATGCCTTTTTTATTTTAAAAAAATTTGTCTTTTTTCGAAAAATGCTCACTCCCAGATTGTAGTAATAATGGAAAGGGATAGAAGTAAAACGAGTTGAATGAATTTCTTGAGGAGGAGAATTTTATGGGCGACTCAGAAGAAACCCACATTCGACATGCATTTGACAGTTTTTGTAAGAAAGTAGTCCGCAATGAGGCATTAAATATTCAAAAGAAGTACGCTAGATTTCGCCAACGCCAAATCTCAATGGAAATATTAGAGCGTGAAGGCTTAGGAACAGAGTTTTATTATTCGGAACCAAATTTAAATAGTAATGGAAGTTTTACTGTCCTAGGTATGAAAATCTTTATTTCTAATGAGGAGCTGGCAAATGCGATTGTAGCATTACCTAGTCTAAGACAAGAAATCATTTTGATGTCCTTCTTCATCGGTCTCAATGATCGGGAAATTGGCATTATTATTGGAAAAAGTCTTGGTAGTGTTTGGTACCAAAGACAAGTGGCATTGGAAGAGTTAGGAAAGTATTTGGGTGGAATTTATGAAGCAAAATAAACGATATATACCGTTTATACCAGTAGCTACTATTGAAGCCGCAGTCTCTGGTGATTCAATCGCCATGTCCATCGTTCTGTCAAAATATCAAAATTATATTTCACGATTAGCTATGAAACCTGTCTATGAAGAAGAAAAAGGAATGGTTATGTACGTAGATGAATATATGCGTAGACAACTGGAAACGAAATTGATTGAGAAGATACTTGAATTTGACACAACTCGTTAAAGTATTTTTTCCCTTTCCTTTTCATTCTATGGAAGTTTTTTATCAGTTTACAATAAAGGATTTCCATAGGCTGAAAATAGCCTAACGCTCTTTGACAAGTGAATAGTAAATCTATCAGTACATGTAGATTGCGATTTTCTAGTTACGCCATGACAAGATTATCCTTTGAGCGACAAATTTAATATAAAAATCATAACTACGATAATGAGACTTCCGTAACCAAATTGGCCCGCCATTACTGGGGGGAGGTGAAATTCCTATGTGCTTTGGCAAAGCAGCTGATAGATTAGAATACTTTCGAATTGATTCTGATTGCTAAAAAAAGAAATAGCAAGTTAATTTACTTGTGTATAGTATGTACTATTTTAATAGGAAGGAATTGAACTTTCTGATGAAACTTACTAAAGATGAAGAGTTAGAGACCGAATGGACTAACAAAAAAGGGTTAATGAAAAGATATGAACATCTGAATGTCAATACTCTGAGTCATTGGTTGATGGAGATGAGAAGAAGTAGAGATTTTAGAAAATATGTCATTAACCCGACTCCAAAATTGGTTTGGATAAATATTAATGGATTTCATGAATTTTTAAAATATAAGCAAAGGACCAATTACCGTTAAGTCGCTGTATAAAGAAAGTTGGTGTGATAAAATAGTGACTGGAGGAGATCTATTACATGCTTTTACAATCAATATCACACCAACTTATAGGAGTGATTTGAGATGGCATCACATGTAAAATTACCAAGTGGAAATTATCAATGTATTAGCCGATATACTAATCCTTTAACGGGAAAGAGAACGAAAATTACTCTGACTTATTCTGGCAGCACTCGGAAGGCTCAAAGAAATGCTGAACGTGAATTAGAAGACAAGATTGATCGAATTTTAGAAGAATATGAATATGCCCAACCAGATAGAATATTACGTTTCTCTCAACTTGTAGAAAAATGGCTTGAGCATTGGCGAGTCGGAGTTAATGAAAGAACAGTAGAACGAGAAATTTTAGTGATTCGAAGAGTGAATGAATTAATTGATGGTGACGTTTTAGTTGAAAGTATCACGCCATTATTACTCGAAAAATTGTTAACTGATTATCAAAAAAAATACGATAGTTCATATTCTACGATGATTCATATTAAGAGTACCTTAAATAAAATTTTTCGATATGCAGTAAAACATCGTATTTTAGTTTATTCTCCCATGTCTGTTGTCGAGTTGAATTTACCTCGAGAAAAGAAAATGGAACCCAAAATAAGAAGAAAGTTAAAATATCTCGAACCACATGAGCTAAATGCTTTCCTAACAGAGGTTAAGAAATCGGTGAATCCAGTTTATTACCATCTTACTTTGTTCTTAGTGAATACTGGACTTCGAATTGGAGAGGCAGGAGCTTTAACAGTAGATGATGTCGATTTTGAAAATCGGAGAATAACAGTCACAAAAAATCTAGTTCAAACTGGCAAAGGAAAATTTGAGTATGGCCCGCCAAAAACAGAAGAATCTGAACGGATAGTCGGATTGTCCCAGGTAGCTTTGAAAAGTTTAATTGCATCTATGGAAAAAAGCAAACAGCTAGATAAGAGATATCAAATAAAGCCTTGGAAATCATATGTCCAAACAGACTCAATATTTAGAACGTTAAACGGTGCGCCAGTTACTTCCAAATCCTACCGAACGTTTATTCATAGGATTCAAGATGATTTAAGAGAAAACTGCGAAAGTAAGTATGGGTTTAAGTGGGTTAAAAATATAACTCCTCACTCTTTTAGGTTTATTAATATTACTTACTTAAAGGATAGTGAGGGGGTTGATCCAAAATCAATCCAATCTCATGTGGGACATACAGATTTGAGAACTACAATGAACGTTTATGCTCAAACTTCAAATAAAGGTACAACACGAATTGTAAATGCTCTTGATCATTGGCTAGATAAAGACAATCCACTTGATTTTTATCCGGAGGTTTTCTGTAGTGAATATTCAACTAGGCTCAATAAGATTTTGAGAGAAAATATAGATAAAGATGTAATCGAGTTTACTCTCGAAGATTTTAAAAGAGCTTTAGGAATTCCCCCCGAATACCAAACTAGACACTTAAAGAATAACATTATTCAGAAGATGATTAGTGATTTGAGTGAAGAATGGCAAGCATTTGATATTGAAACAATTTATGGTAAAATGCGAAAGATACTAGGTTACAAGATAACGTATGGAAACAATCTGGTGTTGAAGGGCAATCTTTAAATTGTCCCATGTTTGTCCCATGCGAAGTATTTTACCTAAAATTTTATGAGTCAAGGCCTTTAAAACCTTGATATGAAAGGAGTGGACTTAATAATATGACGATTCAATGGTTTCCAGGGCACATGGCAAAAGCCCGTCGTGAAGTTTCTGAGAAAATGAAATATGTCGATATCGTCTTTGAATTAGTCGATGCACGATTACCTTTGTCTTCACGTAATCCAATGCTTGATCAGATCATCCAACAAAAGCCAAGGTTGGTATTATTAAATAAAGCTGATCTAGCAGACCCCCAACAAACGAAGTTATGGCAAACGTATTTTCAACAACAAGGTCATCAAGCATTAGCGATTACCGCTCAAGAGAGTAAAGGGATCAAAGCGTTGATTCCAGCAGCCAAAGAAGCACTGAAAGAAAAAAGAGCACGTGATGCCGCTCGAGGGATCAAACCACGAGCAATCAGAGCCATGGTTTTAGGTATTCCAAATGTCGGGAAGTCAACATTGATGAACCGCTTAGTTGGGAAAAAAATTGCGCAAACAGGTAATAAACCTGGTGTGACAAAAGGACAACAATGGTTGCGCCTAGGTAGCGAATTAGAGTTATTAGATACGCCAGGAATCTTATGGCCTAAATTTGAAGATGAAGAGATCGGTAAAAAACTAGCACTAACCGGAGCCATTAAAGACCAGTTAGTTCATTTAGATGATCTCGCTATCTATGGCTTAGATTTTTTCGCTCGTTACTATCCAGGAAGAATTGCGGAGCGCTATCAGTTGCCAGAAGAAGCAGAACAACAATTAGCACCTGAATTATTGATGACGATTACTGCAAAGCGTGGCTATAAAGATGATTATGATAATGAGCTTAAGGATATGCTTACTGCTATGATAAGCGAGTGTGGTGTGGCGGATATGGCGTCTGCATATATATGTCAGGGGCTTATGCTCAAGCAGCTATACGTCAAACTCCGGGGGTAAATCAGCTCTTGATTCAGCTTACGGATGCAGGTATGGATCAAGAGGAGGTCATTTCAAATGAGCTCACACAAAATGAGGACATTACTTCTTTTGCTTTTACAACAAAACATGCAGGGAGTTTTGAAAGTATGACAGCCAGCTTAGATACTGTAGTTATTATTCTTATCGTATCTGCAGCTCTATTAGCTTTTGTTGTCCTTTATAATTTAACAACCATTAATATTAGTGAACGCTACAGAGAAATTGCAACGATTAAGGTATTAGGTTTTAATGACTTTAAAGTCTCTGGGTATATTTATAGAGAAAATATTATGCTTACCTTAATAGGTTCCTTATTTGGACTTTTATTAGGGAAGGCTCTGTTTTTATTTATTATTGTAACGGCAGAGATGGATGAAATGATGTTTGGTAGAGAAATCTATTGG
>SKEY01000867.1_pt1 | contig 38023 bp, 33 predicted proteins | sample 4843871 | NCBI WGS metagenome assembly SKEY01 (sample SAMN11008797, study PRJNA524170) | human gut metagenome | biome: Human fecal sample; material: Feces; isolation source: fecal sample from pouch patient p36 | host: Homo sapiens | place: Israel: Tel-Aviv | collected 2016-12-04 | reverse complement strand
GTTCCTATACCGCGGAACTGGGCATGGAAGTCCGACAGTTTGGTGTAGTAGTCCACCAGCGTCTTGTCCACCTTCAGCACCCTGACTTCTGCCCGAAGAAGTGCGCCTTCAGAAAGACGGCTTTCGCATACACGTTCGATTCCTCGTACATCGTCAGGAACCTGTTCCATTCCACATCATCGAAGCGCACCATCACGCAGTGCGTCTTCGGATTCAACTTGGGATTTCTCCTGTACTTGCTCTTCTTTTTCATTCTTCTTATTCTTTTAATTTTATGGCTTGTCCATTGTTTAATCTTTGATTAAGGAACCTTGAAATTATCCGACTGCGGAGGATAATTCTGCCCACGGCAGTGCTGGGATTTTCAGTTACTCGGAAGCATTCGGGTAACTGAAAATATACCTTGCTGTGTCTTTGAGGACACAAAAATCCTCCGCCTGTCGGATTGGTTTGTGTGTATAATAACTCATTTGGAATATCAGTCAAGCCGATGGAGTATATCCACCGACTTGATTGGTTCTACCGTAATCCGCTCAGAGTTTGCGCCACTGCTCGATATCCTCCCGGTAGGTTTCAAGGTGCAGGCGGGCGAGGTTCTCGATAAGTCCCGAAGCACTCATGCCACGCCCGCCGAGACGGCGGACAATCCCGTCCAGCCGGTCACGCACCTCACCGCTGACGAACACAGGCTTGCGGTCGGTTATCTTAGGAACTTGCAGGTAAGCGGTACGGTACTCGTCCAGCGACAGCCTGCGTTGTTTACTGCTGACACGCTTCTGCGGCACTGCCATATCTTCGGGCGTTCCGCCTGACGGTTCATCCGTTGTAACAGTTTCCGCTTTTTTCGTGACGGTCCTGCCGGGTTGTGCCAGCTGTCCCGAATCCAGACCGATGTTCTTGTAGAAGTCGTCCATAGACTTCTCACTACGGGATTCCCTGCGTCCCATTCTTTCCACGATTTCACGAGCCTGCTGCTCACTGATACTTGGTTCTCTTTTCATTGTCATAAAACAGATTGATTAAGTTATTACTGTGGTCTTGGTCTGTGCCTTGACCGATTGTCGCAAGCAAAGTAAGACGTTTTAGTACAGTCAGTTAACAACTTGGATTCGATTAGACAATTTTGTGTGACTTTGCTTTATGGTGATAGAGACATCGGTGAGGACTTTACAGATTTGCTGGACGTGAATAGCCGGAAGAACAAAGGTGCGATTACAGTCAGGTTTGAATTAAGCCCTTGTTTTCTCTCTTGCCACATTCCTGATTTCAAGAATTAAGAATATAGCCCCAATCTGTACCAACCTCTACCAACCTGTGCCACATGCTTCCACTTTCTGGAAATCCATTGCAAGGCAGTAGATTATGTATTCCTTTGTGGCAAAAGAAACAGTAACAATAAAAGTATGTATATGGAAATCGTATCAATTGAAAGAAAGACCTTTGAGGCAATGGTCGCCAAGTTCGACCGTTTCGTCAGTCGCATGGATGCCATCTGTCGGCGGCACGGAGAGAAGAAGATGAGCGAGTGGATGGACAATCAGGACGTTTGCCGGATGCTCAACATCAGCCCACGCACATTGCAGACGCTTCGGGACAACGGGACGCTGGCTTACTCGCAGATAAACCACAAGACCTACTACCGTCCCGAAGACGTACAGCGCATTGTTTCTGTTGTGGAGGACAGGCGCAAGGAAGCAAAGTTCAAGGGCAGGACGATTTAATCACCTGCATATAGTAAACAAAGTAATTACACTAAATCCAAAGTAACATGAATGAACTGATTAACAAGGACAGCGAGTGGATAATCCACTTCATGGGCAGTCTCGACCGTCTTTTGGACAACTTTGAGCATCTGACCGCCAATCACCGCCCGACACTGAACGGAGAGCGTTTCTTCACCGACAAGGAGGTGTCGGCACGGCTGAAAGTGAGCCGCCGGACACTTCAGGACTATCGAAACGAAGGACGCATAGCCTATATCCAGTTAGGCGGTAAAATCCTCTACCGTGAATCCGACATCGAAAGGATGTTGAATGACGGCTACCGCTCCGCTTACCGATTGACGGCAACCTGATTTTCTTGAAGGAGCACAGTTTGCCGTCTGCTCTATGGTTGCATCAGCAACGGACTTTCGGCAAAAAGAGAAAGGAACGGCTTACAGACGAAGCATCAAAATTCCGCTTCGTCTGTAAGCCGTTCCTCTCTTCTTTCTTCTGATTTCCCGCCAGTCGCTTGTTTCCGTTGCCGGATGCTCTAAAAGCGTGTGGCAGGCAGTGGCAAGGTTTTCGGGTTGAATACGCTCCGCAGGAGGAAGATTCTGCCCGAAACGGCTCTGCCGCCCGACCTTGCCGCTGCCATCAAGCCATGCACTACCTTTGCATCCGTGCATCGGGAACGAGTGGCTGACGGAATGAACCTCAACTATACCATCGGTTGTCGCTTCTGCCACAGGAAACAAACAACGTAATCGGTGTTTCTTTCAGGGTTGAACTAATTTTACTGATTATAAACTGCCTGAACAAGACACTCTCTTTACTGCATATCCTGAATGCAACGGCTATAATCACTTCAATGTTATAGACATCGTAACTGATGCCATCCGATTGCTTGACATACTTCATCGTGTCAAATTTGTTCAGTTCCTTGTTCTTGTAAATGGTATGAATCACCTTGCGGACATCGCATGAGAACATCCCGAACAGGTCGGCTATCTCGAATTGTGTCATCCATATAGGTGCTGTCGGCATAATGACTACATCCGTTTCACTGATTGTTATTATTCCTCTGTCCATAATGTACTGAATTGATACTGTTTACTTATTGTTGTCTGTCTTTTCGCCGATAGATTGTATTTTCCTGCGTTCCATCAGCTTGTCCATATCTCTGGAGATTTTATCATCGGTTATCCGTGCATACCCCTGTGTCGTCCGGATATTGGAATGTCCCATCATTTTAGCGATGCTCTCGATAGGTATATCCGATGAAATCAGGAACGTACCGAAGCTATGCCGACTTTGATGATAGGACAAGTTGTCTTCTTTCCCTATGATTACACCCAGCTCATGAATCTCAAACCACAGGGCATCCCGATTGGGAAGCGGGAACACGGGATGTTCATCGTCAGTCGTGTTATACAGCGACAATATCCGCTCCGCTATGGGATGCAGTGGAATGAACGCCTCTATCTTTGTCTTCTTGCGGTTGATGCGGATGTACCGCCTACCATCCGCATTCGTCCCGATATGATGTGGATGCAGGAGCATTATATCCACATACGCCAGTCCGGTCAGGGTCGAAAAGATGAAAGCCCGTCTTGCCAGTTCCATCCGCTTGTCATACATCGGGGTGGAAAGTATCTTCTTGAACTCCTCACGGCTGATATACCTGTGCCTTGCCTCCGGCTTGGTTTCATATTCCATTTCCTCACAAGGGTTCACGCGGATAATCTCCTTATCGACTGCCAGATACAGCAGGCGGTTCAACCAACGCAGGCAATGGTTGGTTTGGGAAGCCCCGAAATTCTTGCATCTCTTCAAAAACGCTTTGTAGGCTTTGCCGAAGTCTTCCGTGACTTCTTCAAGGCCTATGTCTTTCTTGCCCAAAGACATGAGATAATTTGTCAGGTACTTCTGGTAATACATTGAACTCCGATAGGAAGAAGTTGAGTCTATTTCCTCGGAATGTTTCTTCAAACGCTCCCTTTCCCATTCCCCCATTTGCAGGAGGGTCGTCGGATGGATGTTGTTCAAGGTGATATGGTTCTTCAGCATCTCCGCACTGACCACACCTTGCGATTTCAATATCTCATTATAGGCTTCTTCCATCAGGCGCAGGTATTCCCGTAAACGGTTGTTCTCCCTTGCGGACTTTATCTCGTTCTTCCTGCCGTTCCAGTCTTCCGGTCTGCAATAAATTCCGGGACTGATGACGGTCTGTTTGCCGTCAATGGTTATACGACACAATACGGCGGTCGTACCGTCAGCCTTTACCTTGCTGCGGTTGATGTAGGGTAATAATGAAAATGTACTTCGCATATTATTCTTTAAGTGTTAAAGAGTGAGTTTGAAATCTTCGGTCGCTTTAATGAACTTGTCCATGTCCTCAAATAGTTTTTTCGGGCTTACACGGGCATATACCTGAGTGGTGGAGATATCGGAGTGTCCCAACATCCTGCTGATGGTCTCTATCGGAACGCCTGCTTCAAGCGTTATCAACGAGGCAAAGCTATGGCGGGCCTGATGGTAGCACAAGTCATCCTTGATTCCTGACAATGCCGCCAACGCTTTCATGTGCCTTCTGAGATTTGACCAGCGAAGTAAAGGAAACAAGGTTTCCCTGTCCTCACTATGGTACTTATTGATAAGCGCAATAGCTTCGGGCAATAGTTTTACGCTGGCACGGAGTTCGTTCTTCTTTCTGCGGTATTTCAGCCACAAAGCCCCGTCCTTATCCGTGTATAAATTGGTATGTGTAATTGAAACGACATCTGCATAAGAGACTCCGGTATAGCATCCGAAGAGAAACATATCCCTTGCCAGCATGTGGGATTTGCGGTAAGCAGGTATTTCCACATCCCGGATTTTCTCAAACGATTCACGGCTTAATGCCCGTGGTGTCGTTTCAGTCTTCTTCGGCAAGGTAAAATGCTGGAAATGGCTCCTGTCGGCATACCCCTTCTTATAAGCCTGTCGGCATATCTTCTTCAGGATGGCAAGATGATGGCGGACGGTATCTATCGCATATCCCTTGTTTTCCATAGCGAATGCTTGATAGTCGTGGATGAACTGTTCCGTCAGTTGCCCGAATGCCAGGTCCTTGACCTTGTACTGATGCTCGATGAACTCTCCGAGGGTCAGACGCATATAGTGATAGCCGGGATAAGTTCCTTTCGCGCGGTCTATGCCGATACGGGCTTTGAGGTCGTCACAGACAACATCCGTCATTTTCATGAGAGTCATCTGTGTTTCCATGCTGCCTTGAAAATGATTCTTCACATCGGTGGCTTCAAAATCCACTTTACGACTCACAAGGCTGTTGAAAGCGTTGTTCACCGCCAATAGCAGTTTTTCAATCCTGGCATTGGTTTCCACCGCTTCCTTGCTCTTGCCGTTCAGACGGCTTTCACGTGGATTCCACAGTTCGGGAGTGCAGGACAGCTTAGATCCGAACTGCGCCATCGTGCGGTTCACGGTTATGCGTCCCATGATGGGAGCCTTGCCCGACTTGTCCAGTCCGCTCTTTTTGAGGTAGAGCAGCACCTTGAATTTTTCTACTTTCATACGCTTATATTTTTTAGTGCAAAATTACTTGCCGTATAAGCGTTCCTTGATATGCAAAACACTGTGTATGAGCGCAAATAAAACGGTGAGGGTTTCTTTTCATTGCCTGCCGTTACCTATTCCCGTTTCGGTAACTGCCCGGCTAACGGTTTGGTAACTGAACAACCTCAATATTCCGTTGCCGTTTGCATTTTCTCTACTTGGCAGAATGCTGAAATACCGTTCATTTCAAACGACTTACGTTTAATCTTTACCTCTCTGTGTTTCTTTGCATAGCCTATCACTTTTCACACTTCTCGCCATACATTCGCTACTACTATAACATTTTGAAATATATTCCTGATTATTAATGTTTTGCAAAACAGAAAATCAAAATAGGGAACGGATAAGAAACGAGCGAACTACTTTAGTCTGCTGTGTTTTTCCATTGCTTCAAATAACTCTTTCAATCACGGCAAAGGTAATAAAAATCCAATTAGATAGTCCTATTTCCCTGAAAATATATACCTTTGTATTCAACAAGTTAATATATCGTTCAACTTATGAAATGGCAACTCTGTATATAGCTTAAATGCTTCAGGGCGGTCGGGGAACTAACAAATCTTCGACCTATATTTTTATACCCTATTCTAAACACAGAGTTTTCTCAATTACATTTCTGATTATGATTTATGGCACTGCAAAAGTAGTGCTTAACGGTCATGCTATATTAAGTTGAATAATGAATTATACATATAAACAAATATGGCTCATCAACTTGCCTATAATGGTGAGCCTACTCATGGAACAATTGATTAATTTCACAGATTCCATTTTTCTTGGTCACGTCAGCCAAATAGATTTAGGAGCATCGGCACTGGCTACAATGTATTACACAGCCATTTATATGCTCGGCTTTGGATTCAGCCTTGGAGCACAAGTTGTTATCGCAAGGCGAAACGGGGAAGGGCGCTATATGGATGTCGGCAAAGTATTTTATCAGGGATTGATTTTCTTATCTGTTTTTGCCGTTATCGTTTTCATATTATCCAAACTGTTTTCTCCTGCATTACTTCGCATGACGATTTCGTCCGACAGTGTCTATCAAGCCACCATGAAATATATGGAATGGCGAGATTACAGTTATCTGTTTGCATTTCCTTTATTGGCAATTCGGGCTTTCTTCGTTGGAACAACCAATACCAAAATTCTTACAGCTAACTCTATCGTTATGGTAATCTGCAATGTTGTATTTAACTACTTGCTAATATTCGGGAATGCAGGTTTTCCAAAATTGGGTATTAGCGGGGCTGCTATAGGTTCATCACTTGCAGAATTTGTCGGATTGCTATTTTTGATTCTATATATGTCGAAGCGTGTGGATAAGAAGCGGTATGGATTACGTGCAAGTTTTGATTTAGGGTTATCGCTTCACCTCTTAAACATTTCTGTTTGGACGATGATACGTTCATTTTTTTGCATCGCTCCTTGGTTTTTATTCTTTGTGGCTATTGAACATTTAGGAGAAAGCGAACTTGCAGCAGCAAACGTAGTAAGAAGTATCTCAATGCTCTTCTTTGTGATTGTCAATTCATTTGCGACTACTGCTATTTCGTTGGTTAGTAACCTTATCGGAGCAAATCAAATTTCAGACGTTATGCCACTTTCCCGTCGCATCATATTGCTAACTTATGTAATGGGGATTCCATTGATTCTGTTATCTTTTGCTTTTTCGGGAACTCTTTTAGGGCTGTTCACTAATGATGAAATAGTTGTTCAGAAAGCATTTTACCCATTCTGTGTAATGCTTTCTACGTTTATTATCTCTGTACCGGCATATACATACTGTAATACAGTAATAGGCACGGGTAATACGAAAGCAGTTTTTGTGTTCCAGATGATTAATATTATTATCTATCTATCGTATCTATTTGCTCTGTCCCATTCTTCGAATATTCCACTTGCAGTATATTGGACTTCCGAGCAAATATATGTGTTAATGTTATTGCTGATGTCGTATGTTTATATGAAAAAAGGCAGATGGTTTAATAAGAGTGTCTAATCCTAACAATGATTTATCTATGTGGGATATTCTGGAAACAAGGCTATTCAAGTTCTTATCAGCTTCCGATGCAGAAAATGACCTTGAACCGCAAATCAAAGAGGCATATAGAGAGTTTGTGGAAAGATTAATCTTCTATTTAGATTCTGAGACAGATAATATGAAGCGTATTCGCACCCTCAATTTGATTCATATAGAAATTGAAACGGTTAAATCTTTGGAGGTTTCTTATGGAGCAAAAAAGGACGTATTAAAAATCGTTTACTCAGATAAGGTATTATCTTTCGTTCAAAAAGAACTGGAGTTAATCCATAAACAAATGGAGTTCCCACGATATTTCATTAAGATAGAAACCTCATGGAAATCACCTCTATATCTTACTGATAAAACTCATCTTGTTGAAATAATGGAGATAGTTAGCGGATTATTTCTATCCAAAAGAGTGGAAACCCGCACCGGAACAGAATCACCACTAACAGAAATCGGAAGAGCCTTTGAATATCTATTCAATACTAAACTGGGGGATATTCACAAGAAGCATGAGAATGTAATTTGCCGGAAAGCCAACAAACGCACCGAGTTTTTGGATATACTTCGGAAAGTCATTTCCGAAGAAAGTGAAAAGAAAGGCTATCTATAAATCAGTTACTTATCAATAATTATTAGGGGTGTAGTATATCTACACCCCTAACTTATTTGCGCCCATTTGCCGAACTTTGCTTCATCAATCGATTGGTAATCTTAATGTTTAATTTAAAAGTGAAGCAAAATGTATATAGACAATGAAAACTTCGATAAATGGATGGAGAAGCTATCGAAGAAACTTAATGAGATAGGGCAAAACCTGCAATCCCTAATCAATACCGATACGGTATTAGATGAAAATGACAAACTGTTAGACAATCAGGATTTAGCATTTCTGCTAAAAGTATCTCCCCGAACACTACAACGGTATCGGACAAGTGGAAAGCTCCCGTACTTTATGATTGGGCATAAAACCTACTACCGTGCATCCGACATTCGTTCATTTGTTCAAGAAAATGCCGATTGTAAGACCTATGAACGGTTTAAAAAGGAAAATCAACTTGATACGCAAACCGATGCAAAACAAGGTGGGTAATGTTACCGCCTGATGAAGTGCCACCGCTCCCCATTTAGCAGAAACCACCTCGCTCTGTGGCTCGGCTCGTTTCGCTAAATGAAGCAAGAGGGAACTGGACAAGTCCTGTTCTTCCCTCTTGCCCTGCGGGGCAAAGCCTTCGGCTTTAATGGGTTACATTCGTAACCGTTTATAACAGTGATTATAAGCCGAAAATGTATTTCGCTTATAATCAACTGAATGAATCACTCTTTCTTTATAAAAAACTTATAATCATGGATAAGACCAGTAATATATCCACGCTTACCACTATCGGAATAGACCGACAGACGGGAAAGCTAATAGATAAACTCTGCAAACGCTATTCGCTGAAAAAGGGTGAAATAGTCCGATTGGCATTTGTCTATATTGATAAAGCGTGTATCAATCCATCGGAAGCACCGGAATCCGTAAAATCCGAACTGGCGAAGATAAATAAGAGACAGGATGACATTATCCGCTTTATTCGTCATTACGAGGAAGAACAACTAAATCCCATGATACGAACCGCTAATTCTATTGCAGTTCGGTTTGATGGTATTGGCAAGACATTGGAAACGCTTATTTTCTCGCAATTGGAATCCAGTCAAGGGAAACAAACAGCCGTACTGCAAAAGGTAAGTGAGCAGTTCGGGAAACACGCCGATGTAATCAACCAGCAGGGAAAGCAACTGACTGCACTCTATCAGATACACCAACGGGACTACAAAAAGTTGCTTCAACTGATACAACTCTATTCGGAACTCTCCGCTTGCGGTGTGATGGATAGCAAGAAGAAAGAGAGCCTAAAGGCTGAAATTACCAACCTGATAAATACATAGAGCCATGCACATAGATTTTGCCCCACCATCGGGCGGAACATATAACAATGCAGGGAGTAGCCGACAGTTAGCTTCATATTTAGAGCACGAAGATTTGGAACGTATGGAGAAAGGAATCTATACCGATGGCTTTTTCGACCTAACGGATGATAATATCTACAAATCAAAGGTTATTAAGGATATAGACAGCAATATCGGGCAGTTGCTAAAAACGGATGCAAAGTTTTTCGCTATCCATGTCAGCCCATCGGAAAGCGAACTTCGGGTAATGGGGAACACGGAACAGGAAAAAGCCGAAGCTATGAAACGATATATCCGAGAGATATTTATTCCCGAATATGCCAAGAATTTCAACAAAGGGCTATCCGAAGCAGATATAAAATTTTACGGTAAGATTCATTTTGACCGTAGCCGTTCCGACAACAAACTGAATATGCACTGCCATTTGATTGTGAGTCGAAAAGACCAATCCAATAAGAAAAAGCTATCACCGCTTACCAACCATAAGAACACCAAAAAAGGGACGGTAACGGGTGGTTTTGACCGTGTGAGCCTATTCCAACAGGCAGAACGGGGATTTGATAAGCTGTTCAGTTACAACCGCCAACAAACAGAATCATTTGACTATCACAACACGATGAAGAACGGTAGCATGGACGAAAAACTGAAAATGCAGGAGCAGGAATTGAAAGAGCCAAAACAATATTCTACTGGCGAAAATAAGAAAGAGATATTCCAATCCGGTGAAAAAGAAAACATGATTTCTTGCAATCTTGATAGCAAGGCAGACAATAGACAGTCTTACAATCAGCAAAATAATAGTAGTGGTGATTCTCTATTGTCTATCTTCTCATTGGGAGATGGCAATAATTATGACGCAACATCGGCAGAGGAATCACAGGCAAAGAAACTCAAAAAGAAAAAGAAGAAAGGGATTAGACGATGATTGAATATGAGGAACTAAGAGCCGATATTGACCGCTACCTGATGGAGTGTTTCAAGTATCGTAAATCACTTGTACGGCTAACAGTGGATAACATCATTGCCACCCGAAGAAATAGCCGTATAGACCTGTATTTGCGTATCAGGAGAGTTGAAAGCCTATTTCCATCTGATTGCCTGATTATAGCCCGATTAGGTTTCTGCAAAGAGCGAATAGGGCACGGTACGCACTTTCTTCGATTTCTGACCGGAGTAGCCCGAAAATATGGTTTTAATCATATTGGCATTGAGTGTGCCAACGACAAAAGCAGTACATTCGCCAAGAAGTTAGGCTTTTGTTCCATTGATGGAGAGAATTTCACAATAGCGGTAAACGACCTAATGAATTATTTTTCAATGGAATAATTTAATAAATCCTTTCTTTCTCTGAACACAAAGGTATATTCCAAGAATAAAACGGCAACACCGAGCCCTACGGGTTTTGATAAATTTCTTCCTTTTTCGTACCGAAAAAGAGTAAATTTATCAAAAGTGTTGCCTTATTTATTCTTGGAATATATGAGATGTTTATCAGAGAAAAAAGGAAAAAATAGGTTGTTGGGGTATGCGGTGAAGCCAACAGCAGCCAGTTCAGTCCACTGCATACACAATTTCCGAAACCAGTGCTTTTTATCTCTTTCTTTGCAGCAGATCATTGCAATGACCGGAGTTTATAACAATCTAAAACAACATCAATATGGAAATTGTAGCCATCGAAAAACGAACCTTTGAACAGATGATGCAGAGGTTTGAGGACTTTGCCAAACAGGTAAATGCACTTTGCAGACGGAACCGGAGTAATGAAAACTGGTTAGATAACAAGCAGGTTTGCGAATTGCTTAAAATTTCATCCCGTACCCTGCAAACCTACCGAGATACCGGAGTTTTACCCTATTCTCAAATCGGGCGTAAGTGCTATTACAAAGCTACCGACATTGAACTGTTTATCAATCAGCAACAAATCAAGAAATAACGGCTATGGAAAGAGAACTTTTTGATTTAGATATATTGGTCGGAAACTGGGAGAGTATTAACCTGAATCCCACCGTGATGATACACAGGAACGGAGAAAACCACCAATTAAGTATCATTTATATGAATGAAACAACCAAACAGGCAAGTCCATCAACGCATGAGATTCAGGAGGATGAGGACAGATATTTTATATATCTCAATGGAAAACGAACTTCGATTACCTATAATCCAAGATTAGACATACTAACGATTGCCACACTGGGCGATTATATGAGAAACTAAAAATTAATGAATCATGGATATACTTGATAACAAATCTACGCAAATCTGCTCATTTTTTACGGCTTTGGATGAGCTTTCAGATACCATTCAACAAGCCCTACAAAATCGTACTCCACACCTCAATGGCGAAAAGTACCTCACAAACCGAGAGGTCTGCCAACTCTTGCGTATTTCTTCCCGTACCCTCCAAAATTGGAGGGACACGGGAAAAATACCGTTTATTAGGTTGAAAGGGAAAATACTGTATAAGGAATCGGAGATAGTCCTAAGATTCGCCCCAAAGAGCTAGTTTAAAATTATCTGAATCACATTCTTTTGATTTATTGCTCTTTAAGTAATCCACATGTATTTTGTTTCTTATCTGAATCTCTTTGATACCTTGACTTATAGTTTTTATTTGCTTTTCTCTTGAAGACAAATTCATCATTATGTTAATAAAACTATCCAAGTATGAATGACTGCTTTCTACTAAGCTTTCGATGATATCAGGAACTTGTCCACTATGAACAATAAGATTTCTTGTTCGATATATTCTTCTAATATGCCACTCAAGCCTTTTCCTATGTTCTTCAAGAAATAATAAAATATTTTCAAAGGTGGAGAATGATTTATTTAGGCTAAATATTCGAAACCTCAGCAAAGGAAAATCAGAGCAAGATGCAAGAAGTTCTTTTGCTATGTCTAAATTACTTTTTATAGTACATAGTGCTACTATCTTTTCGAGAAAACAATTCCCTTCAGGTATTTTGTTTATTATATTATTGATATTGATGTCATTAAGCCTTTCAACATCTGTTGCTAAATCAGAAAAAATACGTTTAATATAGTGATAATTCAAAATGGGTAATAATCCTTGTAAAATCAAATTTATCTTTGTGTCACTATTATTTGTGACAATTAAAGTTTCCAAAGCAATCCAGTTTTGTATCAATTGATTTTCGGGAACTTTGTTTTCTAAAGATGTTCCATGAAAGTCTATACCTCTATTTATTCTAAAAAATGATTCATCCTGTAATGATAAAGTTTCTAGCATTTCCTTGAGTCTTTCAGCTGCTTTTTTAGGATAGTAATCAACGCCTTTTTTCATGGGAGAACCTTTCTTAATGTAATATAATTCCAAAGATGTAGCAGTGTCTTTAACGATTACATCCTCTCCCCATATTAAACGTTGCTTGTGATGGAAAAATGTAAACAAGTCTCCTATTTTTTGCAGAATATTATCCGCCGTATTTCTTGCATTGTAAGGATCTAATGCTCGTATTTTGGATATTTTTATCAAACACTCTTTGTTACCTATATTTTTTAGCATATTATATGACTTCAATGTGTCTGATGGGGATATTTCAATATTAAAAATCTTACATGCGTCTTTCAATGGTTCGAATAGATTCGACATTTTAAAATAAACCTCATACTCCTTAACTTTCATGTCGAAAATAGAAAAGTAATCATTTAATACTCCGGTCGAATTTATTCTTTTATCTTTGAAGAAAAAAGAATTAGTACTTTTGTAGATGTAGCCTTGGCTATAACCTATATGTAGCAATAGTGAAATGAGCTTGAGAGCATAGTTTTCTATTTTTTGTTTTTCTTTACCATCTTCAATTACTCTAATTAACTCGTCTTTTAGCACATTGAAGTACTTCAACGGTTCTATTTTTAGATATATTAATTCGAGCTTTATTTTTATCTCATCAATTTTATCCAAAGAAATTGTTGAGAAATAATAGCCAATATCTGCATTAACCAACTTCTGAGCGATGGTATCATTTTTATATAAGTATTTAAACTCTTCAAAAACTGTCTCTAATGTTTTTATTGGCCATGTTTCTTTCTTAATTTTATCAATAGTTGACAATACTTCGATACATGAAGATGTCGTATATAAAGCAGGTGCTTTATACTTGTCTGGCGAAAAATCAAACAATGCTTCATTCATTCGTTGAGCAAAAAACAAAAGTCCTTCCAGTTTTGTGGAATACTCCCAATTTCCTAAGTTATGTTTTATCATGGTATTATTACTTTTATTGTCAAACAAAGATATAATATCTTTCTGATTGAATGACAATCCATTAGGATAAATATTAGTAGAACTGATTTTTCTTATAATTTTCAGGTATATCATCTTTCGGTAGCTCGTAGCGATTTTCAATACGACTGGATAAGATTTTCATATCTTCATTAACCTTTTGATTGGTGATTTTAGCGTAAATTTGAGTAGTCTGAACCGAACGATGTCCCATCATTTTGCAGAGTGTTTCAATCGGAATGCCCTGTGATATACACACTTGGGTTGCGTATGTATGTCTTCCCATATGATAGCAAAGACGGCTCTCAATCCCGCACTTTTGAGCAATGGTTTTCAGATTTTCATCGATGGTTTTCAGCGTCTTTAGCTTGAAAATCTTATCATCCGTCTGTTCATGCTTATACTTCTCCATTATATAAATCGGAACACTTAAGAGCCTGATTCTACACTCACTCTTAGTTTTCTGGCGTTCAATCCTTATCCACATAATTCCGTTGTCGTCCTGTGTGATATGCTTTTCGGATAAGTTACACACATCGGCATACGCCATCCCACTGAAACAGGCAAACAGAAACATATCCCGACACCTTTCAAGATGTTTTTCAGTTATAGGAGTGGTGAGTAACTTTTGGAACTCGTCCATCGTCAAGTGCCTACGCTGTTTCAGTGGCTTTTCAGCGACATAGTTGATAAACGGGTCACGTTTGATAATATCTTGGCTAATGGCTCTACGAACCATTTTCCGAAGTGGGATAGTATGATTCAAGACCGTATTACTGTTCATTCGTTTATCTACCCTCAAATGAAAATCGTAAGCATCAATAAAACTATGTGTTAGCTGATTTAGTGCAATATCTTTTACTTGGAATCTTACCCATAAGAAATTTTCCAATACCCTGTAAGAGTGCAGATAATGTTCATAGGTGTCCTTTACACGATTTACACCCACCCGAAATTTAAATTCTTCGTTGTGTTCTCTGAATAGCTCCAGTAATCCAGTAGCCTTTTTCCCAATGCCATTCAATGCATTTTTAACCGCTTCGGCAGTAACATAGCCATCTTCCAAAACCAAACGGTCATAATGGCTCTGTATCTCCTGTTCTAAATTATCAAGAGTACAGTTTATTCTGGTGACTTCTTTACCTTTGCCAACAGCTCGCCCGGTTTGAGCATCCCATATTTCGGGATTTACATCCATCTTCGTACTAAAACGGGCTATTTGCGTATCTATGGTTATACGCCCAGTAATGATACATAATCCTTTACTTTTTTTCTTTGCTTTCGATTTGTCAATATAGAACAGTACGGCAAACGTACTTCTTGTTTTTATCTTCATTGTCATAATGTTATACGTTTATAATACTACTTGAAATTTATCTTCAATACGAGATTCAGCCCTTTGCATATCTTCGGCTATCTTGTGTTCCGTAATTTTGGCGTATATCTGTGTGGAACGCAAATCACGATGTCCTAACATTCGGCTAACGCTCTCAATTGGAACACCTTGCGACAGACAAATTTCGGTGGCATATGTATGTCTCGCCGTATGGAAAGAAAGAAGTAATATGAGTAATGGCAACGAAAAGAAATCATGACGCAATTTACTGGTAATTAGTTGTTTCTCTATATTCTTCCACATGAGTAAAAAGCAAAAAAGCGAGGCTTATTGAGAATATTCAGTTACCAAATCGTTAGCAGGGCTGTTACCGGCAGGGATAAGGTAACGAAGAGTGGATCAAACAATTTAAAACAGCGATATATTACACTGATTGTCATAGTTTTGCATATCAAAGAACGCTTATAAAACAGGTAAATTTGCCACTAAAAATATAAGCGTATGAAAGTAGAAAAATTCAAGGTGTTGCTCTACCTCAAAAAGAGCGGACTGGACAAATCCGGCAAAGCTCCGATAATGGGACGCATCACCGTTAATCGGACGATGGCGCAGTTCAGCTGCAAGCTCTCCTGCACTCCCGAGTTGTGGAATCCCCGTGAAAGCCGTCTGAACGGCAAGAGCAAGGAGGCGGTGGAAGTCAACGCGAAGATCGACAAGTTGCTGTTAGCGATAAACTCCGCGTTCGACTCCCTTGTGGAACGAAAGACCGATTTCGATGCGACAGCAGTCAAGGAAGCCTTTCAAGGTAGCAAGGACACGCGGATGACCTTGCTCAAACTCTTCGACAGGCATATAGGGGAAGTCAGGGCACGTGTAGGCATCGATGTGTCTCACCGCACCTTGCCCAACTACCTTTACACCCGCAACCGTCTCGCTGACTTCGTCAGCAGCAGGTTCAAAGTATCCGACCTTGCTTTCTGCCAGCTCAACGAGCAGTTCATCCGGGAATTTCAGGAGTTTGTCGTGATAGAGAAAGGTCTGGGCGTCCAGACAGTGCGCCATTACCTGGCTATCCTGAAGAAGATTTGCCGCATAGCCTTCAAGGAGGGACATTCGGACAAATTTTATTTTGAGCACTACAAATTACCCAAACAGAAGGAAACTGCTCCAAGAGCGTTAAGTAAGGAGGATTTCGAGAAGATACGGGATATAGAGCTTACCGGATGCCGCCCGGAACACTCCATTGTCAGGGACATGTTCCTTTTCGCCTGTTATGCCGGAACCTCGTACGTGGATGTCGTAGCTATTACGCCCGATAATCTCTCAAGGGACGATAACGGTGCGCTATGGCTGAAATACCGTAGGGGCAAGAACGGACAACTGAGCCGGGTGAAACTGCTGCCCGAAGCGGTAGCCCTTATCGAAAAATACCGTGACGATACACGGGGCACACTGTTTCCCGTAATCCCGTACCAAGCCCTGAAATGGTGTCTGACGAGCATCAAAATGAAAGCCGGTATCAAGGGGCGTCTGTCCTATCACATGGGACGGCACTCGTTCTCGACCCTCATGACCCTTGAAAACGGCGTACCTATCGAGACTGTCAGCAAGATGCTGGGGCACGCGGATATAAGGACCACCCAAGTGTATGCCCGTGTAACCCCTAAGAAACTCTTCGAGGATATGGACAAATACATCGAAGCGACAAAAGATTTGAAACTCATTCTCTAACCCTATAAATACACTTTGATTATGCGAAGCACTTTTTCCATTCTATACTACATCAACCGTGGCAAGGTCAAAACAGACGGAACTACTTCAATACTGTGCCGTATCACCGTTGACGGCAAGAGCAGTGTATTTGCCACCAGTTATTACTGCAATCCCAAAGACTGGAACGCCAAGACAGGGGAAGTAAAGGATGCAAGGACAAACAACCTCCTTGTCGGACTCCGTTCCAAAATTGAGACCTCATATGACAATCTGTTGAAGGATGCGGGTATGGTCACGGCAGAAATGCTCAAGAACGAGATTACCCATGTAGCAACCGTTCCGGTCACATTGCTGAAAGCCGGGGAAGAGGAGCGGGAACGGTTGAGAATCCGTTCCGAAGTGATAAATTCCACTTCCTCTTACCGCCAGTCCAAATCCTCGCAGGCATACCTGCACGAGTATCTGCTGTCGCTGGGTATGCGGGACATCGCCTTTGAAGATATTACCGAAGACTTCGGCTGGGGCTACAAGCTTTACCTGAAAACCAAAGGCTGCGGGAATGGGCATATCAACCACTGCCTTACATGGCTGAACCGTCTTATCTATATTGCGGTGGACAGGGAGATACTCCGTTTCAATCCGCTTGCGGATGTCCCCTACGAGAAGAAACCGGACTACAAGTTGAAACACATAAGCCGGGCGGAACTGCAACGGATCATGGAGCTGCCCATGTCGGAGAGGTTACAGGAGCTTACCCGTAGGGCGTTCATCTTTTCAGCCTTCACGGGGCTGTCATATGTCGATGTAAAACGGCTTTATCCCTCGCATATCGGAACGACCGCAGACGGCAGGAGGTATATCCGTATCAACAGGAAGAAAACCGATGTGGAATCCTTTATTCCGCTGCATCCCGTAGCCGAACAGATATTGTCGCTGTATAATACCACTGATGACAGCAGGCCTATATTCCCCCTACCCAAGCGTGACATGTTGTGGTTCTGCATACACGAAATCGGGATAGTGGCAGGAGTGAAAGAGAATCTCAGCTACCACGCGAGCAGACATTCGTTCGGAACCTTGACGCTTTCGGCAGGTGTGCCGATCGAGAGCATCAGCAAGATGATGGGGCACACGAACATCCGGACCACGCAGGGATATGCCAAAGTGACCGATGATAAAATCTCCGAGGATATGGATAAGCTGATGGCAAGGAGATGTGAAAACGGGGCATCTTCCAATTAGAATCCCTGTTTCGCGGTCGCCCGCTTCCTCGCCGCCCATGGAAGTTAGTACAGACTTCATTGAAAGTGAAAAAGTCGGGCGGCAGGCCGTTTCGGGCTGAATCTTCCTCCTTCGGAGCGTATTCAGCCCGAAAACTTTTTCCCTTTCACGTCTGTACAATGGACGCCGTCGGCAGCGGAAACAAGCGACCGACGGAAAAGTCGGAACAAAAAAACAAAAGAGAAACAGCATACGGTCAGTAGAATACTACCGGTCCGTATGCTGTTCCGATATCCTATAGGAGGGATATTTTTTTGACAGCCGAATGAAGCGGGCAGGCGGCAAACTGCGCTCCCTCCAGAAAAATCAATCCGTTTTTTCGACCACCTGCCAATATCCGCCTTTGTCCGGTCCGATTCGTCGGAGTACCCCGTCCGCTTTCAGCCCGGCAATCTGTTTTTCCACGGCTTTGGGGGGGGGGATCCCTATCCGCTTGGCAAGTGCCGTTGCGCTCAGTGTGTTGTCCTGTGAAAGCAGGGCGATGATTTTCTCCCTGCTTTTTGAGTTTATACTACTTCTCTCTATTGTAAATGACATCCAAAAGTTCGTTTGCAAGTTTGATGTCTGTAACTTTTACAATACTATATTCTTCTGTTGGATAATTAAGAATATTGACGCTGACATATCAAATGGTAGATATAGTCAAGCAGCCAGATTATGACCGTATGGATAATGATTTGAAGTCTCGTCATATCAAGATAAAAGACGAAGCTCCCAATAATATATGAATAGGCAGACATCTTTGAACTCAATAAAGATAACGATAAAATCCGCCAAGTGCGTAAATGCGTAAAGACGTAGAAATCTGCGAGAAAGCGGTACGAAAACGAACAGCTCTTACTGAACAAGTTAGAATCACATAACAGTCTGTAAAGGAGCAGTAGGACAAGGCAAAGTTTATCAAGGGCAAGACGATCCAAACAAATAAACCTAATTTAGTTTGCAATAAGTATAAAAATATTATAATTTGTAAAAAACAGAAGTCGCAAGATTGTATTGTTTGTTCGACAATTTCCTGTTTGATTATTTTATGGCTTTCATATTTTTGAAATAATACGCCATGTTTTTGAAATAATATTCCAAGTGTTAGCGATAATAATTGGGGAAATTACTACCTTTGCAAAATTTTAAATGGAATCATGCAACATCAAACATCCGTATCATGCAGAAAGGTGCAAATATCAATAGAATAAAAGCAGTGCTTGCGGAACAAAATAGAACCAGTAAATGGCTTGCTGGAGAATTGGGCAAAGATCAGGCCACTATATCAAAGTGGTGTACCAATACATACCAACCAAGTTTAGAAACTTTGGTAAAAGTAGCAGGGCTGCTTAATGTTGATGTAAGAGATTTGATTGTAAAAACTGAAATTAAATAAGTTCATGTATAAGATAGAATGGGATAAAGAAACAGGAGGTGTTTTGTTAAGTTCCAAAGTCTCGAAAGAGACTTTGGGCATTTCGCCTCGTCCTGTTTGGTTTGAAGAACTTGATTTACTTGGACTTGACAAATTAGGATATGTATATCCGCAGTCAGAGGCTCCACTTATGTGGGCAGTTAATAAACAATATTTCTATCGTGGCGACTTGGTGTTTCAGGCTAAAGGGGCAAATTTGTATGATTCGGCTACCATAACTATTATGCCGGGATTTGAGAATCTTGAACTTATCCCGATTGATGTCAAGAAAATGATAGAGAGAAACCGCGATATTATGTTCTTGCTGGAGAGCGAAGCCATTGAATTTATACGCGAAACATTCTTCATCTATTCTACAGCTTCTAAAAAATTCAATGAGATAAAAGCCAATCAACTTGATTTTGAAGCTATCGCTGCATCTATTGAGCAAAAACAAAAGCGGAAAATGGCTATTGTCAAGGAGGAGTGCGACAGCTTCGATGTAATGCCCTTGGATATTGCAGAGCAACAAGGTAAACAACGACTACTTGCCACCAAAATTGATGTTTTTTTGGCATCATTTTCAGGCGGCAAAGATTCACAAGTAGTCCTTGATCTTTGCACAAGAGCTTTGCCGCCCAGCGTTTTCGAAGTGATATATAGCGACACTGGGTATGAATTGCCGTCATCGCTCGATCTTTACGAAGATGTCAAACGACACTATTCTGCGCTTTATCCTGGACTTAAATTTTCCACCGCTCGCAACCACGCTTCGGTGTTAAGCTATTGGGATAAGATTGGTACGCCGAGCGATACCCATCGTTGGTGCTGTTCAGTAATGAAAACCGCACCTCTTTACCGTTCTCTTAAAGTCCAGGGTACAAACAAGCAAGCTAAAGTTCTTACTTTTGATGGTGTAAGAGCAGAAGAATCTGCCCGTCGTGGCAATTATGAACGTATGGGTAAAGGTGTAAAACATTCAACAGTTGTAAATGCTCACCCGATATTATATTGGAATACATCGGAAATATTTTTATATTTATTCTCTTATGCTCTACCTATTAATGATGCTTATCGTTTAGGAAAATCAAGAGTAGGGTGCATTACTTGCCCTTACTCTTCCGAATGGGATGATATGATAGTAAGCCGTTGCTATGGTGCAGAATTAGAACCTTTTATTTCAAGAATTTATGATTGGTCCAAGCAAGAGGGTGTCAAAGACTTGGAAGTATATCTAAAAGAGCGTAAGTGGAAATTTAGAGCTAGTGGTAAATTTATGAAAATTTCCACGCAGGTGAATTTCAAGAACTCTCCTAATAATTTCTACGCCCAAGTAAAATCTGCAAAATTACCCATTACTGCGTGGTTGCCCGTCTTGGGTGAATTCACTCTCTTTAATATCTCTAATGAATTTCACGGAGATATAAAATATAAAAATACTGTCTATTCTTTTGAGATTAAGGGGAATGATACAGATTATACTTTTTATATTAAAGGGATTAAAGATTTATCTCTTATCTCTTTATTGAAAAGAGTTATATACAAAGCGGCATATTGTATTAATTGCGAATCATGCGAGGTTGAATGCCCAACAGGGGCATTGTCCGTTTTTCCAAAAGTAAATATTGATTTAACGAAGTGCATCCATTGCCACAAATGTTTGAACTTTCACGACAGAGGATGTATCGTTGCTAATTCTATAAGTATGACAACAGAAACAAATATAAAAGCGAAAGCAGGAATTGATAGATACAACACCTTTGGACTCCACGAAGAATGGATGAACGAGTTTCTATTAAATCCTACTGAGTTCTGGGACTATAATGGACTTGGACCAAAACAAGTTCCGAGTTTTAAAAACTGGCTCAAAGAAGCTGAAATAATAGACGCTAAATTAAATCTCACTGAGATTGGGAACGTTTTATCTGAAATATATGTTGATGACCCCAACTTGGTTTGGTCTGTGGTTCTTACTAATCTTGCTAAAAACTCATTCATTGTGAATTGGTTCTTAACTCATATTGTGCCCGGACAAATTTTCGATAAAAATTCTATTTCAGAAAACATTTCGGAAGAATATCCAGTTTACGGAAAGCGAACAGTTGACAATGCAGTCTCGGCGTTATTCCAATTATTTAAGTATTGTCCTACGGACAGTGCTTTTGCTATAGCTGAAGAAATTGAAGGTAAGCAATATCGACGTAAATCTTTTGAAGATTTATCCGATACCGCTTTAGCTTATTCTTTGTATCGATATGCTGAAAATGTTGGATATAAATCTTTTCGCGTTTCTGATTTAAAAGATTCAAAATCAGAACTTGGTCCATTCGTTGAATTTGGAATTTCGCTTTCTGGATTAGAGAAAATATTACGAACCCTGAACTCAGCTAACAACCGTTTACTTGTAGCAGAGTTGAATATGGGGCTTGACCATATTACCTTGCGAGAAGATGTGAATCCAATCTCTATTCTTAAAACTTTGATTTAATTATGGCTACTAAGTATTCTGATATCGTTGATTTGCGCTCTGGACGTAGCACATATTACCTCGAAGAAGAGAAAGCTGGGGATTGGAGTGTATTCATTGTAAACGACCAATTCAATGATATACTGCGTACTGTAGTCCGCTCTGTAATGAACAATGACCTCGATGCGCATAAGTCTTTTTGGATAGAAGGAACATATGGTACGGGAAAAACTCATGCCGGAGCGGTGCTAAAGCATCTACTTTGTGACGATGTTAGTGCTATTGAAGAATGGTTGCTTGGGGAATACAAATTACCGAAATTTGAGGGCTTGTGCCAGTCTGTTTTCGATCTCCGTAAAAAGAAACGGCTGTTTCCCGTTACCTTGTATGGAGCAAGTTCAATTGCCCATCCTGATGACCTCTCCCTACAACTTCAACAAAAGATACAAGAGGCTTTAATCAAAGCCGGACTTACAGACCTTGAAGTAAAGACCGACTATGATACCTATATCAAGCACATTGATGAAAATCAGCAGTTTTGGGAAATGCTTATAGAACAATCCCCAAAACTTTCAGCGGTTACTCCCAATGTGGATAAGTTGCGTAAAGAACTTTCCGACCTTGAACCAAAAACATTGCGTGTGGTGCAAGATGCTTTGCGCGGTGCCGGCTTTCATATCCGTATGGAAAATGCCAATATCACACAATGGTTTTTTGAAGTTCAAGAGAAACTGAAAGAGAAAACCGAATATGACGGACTACTGATTATTTGGGACGAGTTTACGACCCTGCTCACTCTTGATATAGGTCTTAATATCTTGGTTCAGTTACAAGAGCTGACTGAACGTGCTATGGCACAAGAGAATGACAGTTATTTCCTTTTCATTTCTCACCCATCGGCTCTCAACTCTCTAAAAGCGGAAGAACGTCAAAAAACTATTGGTCGCTACCACTATATGAAGTACAACATGGAACCCGTGTCGGCATATAAGATTATGTCGCGCAAGTTCCGTATGACTGGTACCAATGAAGAATATTTGTCTGTTTTCAGTCCCGTTTTAGATAAGTTTGATAATCTTATCAACCACTATACGGAAAATTTGCCTAACGCAGTGGAAACGACACGCGATATCAAGAGTTTGATGCCAGTACACCCTGCAACCGCTTTACTCGCCACATTCTATGCTCGTGAAGCGGGTTCATCTTCTCGCAGTGTGTTCCAATTCTTGGGAGAGAACGAAACCGTAAGAGAGTTCTTGAACAACGAAGTCGTTTTTGCCAAACGTGATACAATTACAGCAGATTTTCTTTGGGACTATGTGATTGGTGAGTTTAACGAAAATGTGACAAAATTCGGAGCTGTTACCGAACGCTACAACACCTACTGCTCAAACATTGAGAATGAAGGTGAAGTGGCAATGAAAGTATTCAAAGGAACACTTTTGCTTAATGCACTTAATAACATTGCTAATCATAAAGAGGTAACTCCAAGCGAGGAGAATATTCTTCGTTTGTTTGAGGGTACTTCGTTTGCAGAGCAAGTTGTCGATGTCCTTACAATGTTTGATAACAAAGGCTATATTCAACGTGCACCAGGTAACGTGTTTTCTATTCAGTTCACAGCTCTTCCCACTAAAGAAATCGAAGACGCAAAAGAATCGTTGCGCAACCGTGAATTTAAATACTTATCACAAGTTCTTACTTTCAACGACTCAGCATCTAAGGAAGTCGACAAAATTCTCATTAATCTTTGTCGTCCGTATACGTTTAAATTCTATTCGTTGGATATAAATGAATATACCTTATTCAATAAGATAGAGAACGGTAGAAAAGATGCTAAAGGTTACGAACTATTCTTAGCTTTGTTGTTTGGCAAGACAACTACTGAAATTCAGACTTTGCGTGAATATGCAGAACATGCTTCTGTTGATCCACGCTTTGCCGACACTTGCTTTATCGTTTTCGATGCTCCTTTCGGAGAAAAAGAATATGAGCGTTTCATTGAATATCAGGCAAATGCTAAGTGTGCACAAAAATTCAATTTCACCGATCAATATCAGGCACACGTTAAGAATGCGGCAAGTATTCTCACCGACTATATCATCAAGAATGTGCGTCGTGAAAATTTCTATCTGTATTTGGGAGAAAGTCATAATACGTATTCGGCTTCAAAATTGACCTCTACGCTTGATCGTGTCATTGCGCCACGACTGTTTTGCAAAGGTCCAGAAGCGTTGGAGCAATGTGTGGGTAAATCTAAAACCTATTGGAAGAAAGAATCTACCAAAAAGATTGTGCAGTTAGTGTTGAGTTTTAACACGAAAACAGACATTATAAATCAGCTCAATGCTCAACAATCATTGGTAAAGATACTTCTTGAAGCAAGCGTGGACGAAAATCTTGAGTTCAAGCCGGATATTGACCAACAACGTAATCCATTGTATCTTGTTTACAAGTTTGTAGAGGACAAGATAAAAAGAACGGATAAGCAGAATCTTTTTAATCTTGCTGAAAAGTTTGAAGAACTTTCATATCCTCCATACGGCTTGTTCCAAACGTGTTCTTGTATGGCGATGTTGGCTTTTGCCCTCCGTCCGTATATCGGCAAGATGTTTGACACTAACGGTAAGCCTCGTGAAGCACAGCATTTGGTTGAAGATGTAGTAGCCACATTTGATTGTTGGGAAAAGGGTAATAAAAACCCAAAAATTTCATTCAAATTTGAAACCAAGGAAGAAGGACAGTTATGCAAGTCACTTATCAAATGTTTTTCTTTAGATTCATTGAATGGCTATCACGACATAAGCAGTTTGAAAGATGCTCGTTGGGCTATTTTGCATGAATACTCTGTTCTAAAGGGGTATCCTCTTTGGGCGTTGAAGTATGCCATACCAGCAACAATAAAGAATGCAGGTCTTGAAGAACCTGCTCAAAAGCTCATAGATGATGTACTTACTATTTGTTTTGAAACCACACACCGCAACCCATCTATGATGGTTGACATTGTGGAGGGTATCAAATCAATGAACTTTGAAATCAGAGCATGGTTCAAAGATAATACCTACTTCAAACAAGGCTTTGAGCAATTCCTTATGTCAGAGCCGAATGTTGCCCTTCAGTCCGAAGATTTAGATAAAGCATTTGCCTTTATCAAACAGAATATGCAGGGAGAAATTGGACTTTGGGGAGAGACTGAAGTGCTTGATCAACTTAAGAACTGGGCATTGTCACAAAAGCCAGCACCTACTCCTACACCTCCTATACAACCTATACCGGGTGGTGCAGCCCCTATTCCCCCTGTGCCACCGACAGCACCCGCACCGGGAAGACGTGAACAGGCTAAAGATAAAGTTCAGTTTATAAACAATGTAGAAGATGCTAAAGACATACTTCTTCGGCTTATAGAACTTGATATGGAAACGATTATAGACACCATACTCGAATAATTATGTACCAAGCATTCGAGAATTTTGACTATCTTCTACAATGTGTCGAAGAGGATAAAGTTTCGACAGGGATAAACGCTGCTTCGGCAGGGCGTTTCCCCGTCAGGTTTGTCATGTTCAACAACTTCAAGGATTGCTATGATTTTGTTGACCACCTGACCGATAATGGTGTGGAACTTCAAAGCGTGGATTGTTGGTTGGATTCACAATATCCGGATTTATTGATTACATACAGCAAACTTTCTGATAAAATTTGCTCTTTCGTTCGCAGTAAGGAAGACAATGATATTGTCATTGCACCATTCTCCGAACTTGCTCGTTTTTATAACAACAATAAACCCGATATAGAATTTGATACGCTAATTTCTGACATTAAAGCGATTCAAGCATCGCATATTGCCTATAGAAATCATCAACGAGTTTACATTCCTATAGTGGGATTGGAAGCGAAGATGTCGAAGTTTTATAATGATAGTCAGATAACGGTTTGGGATTATAAAAATCCTAAACCACAGCGAAATTATCGGTTAATACTCACTAATGGTTCTACGTATGGGGTTAATGGTTTGGATAATAATTATAGCGTGGTAAGCTCTGTTTCAGAATGGCTACGCCTTTGGCGTGACCAAAAAATGAAACGGGATATCATTTGCACCTCTCGCTCCATATTTGCTTATGCAGAGTACGCACAACCCGACAATGCTTTCGATTTTGTGCCATGTAATTCAGTCCATAAGTTTCTCACCAATGGATTAGGGCTTCACCTTAGTTTTTTATCTAGCAAAGAAGCTGATAAGCATTGGTTGGAGTTAGCTAAAGAAATCAATATTGAGTCTTTTGATTTCAAGACTTTTTTCAATGCTAAATTCGACATACACGCTCTTGCTGGTTTTGAAGTTTTTGTCAAAACTTGGTTTGAAAACGAACTTCCATTTGATCGTTGGTTACTCACTTCATACTATCAGGAAAAGTTCTGTTCAAAAGGATATATTTGTGAGTCCATTAAAAATTTGAATGGATATACCAATTCTGACTTGACTCAAGCAATAGCTCTTACAATCTTCAACCTTGAAAATCCCGAAGATTATTTGTATGAGCGAAGTGCTATCCTATCTCATATATACAAAGAGAAAGTGGTACTTTCTGAAATAATTCAGCACAAACTGATTGAAAAAATCAATCAAGTTGTTGAAACTTCCGGATATAGTACAGCCTTGCAATATGTGTCACTTGTCACTAACGCAGAAAAAGCACTTTTGATTGACTGGGTTAGCCATTCCTATATTTCAAAAGAAGATATTCGAGAACTTTATCCGCAGTTGTACTACTATCTTGGCACTTCCTTTGGTATAAAAGAAGCCGAAAGCAAGTGGGTTCTCAAATACATAGATGCTTATAAAAGAGCGAAAGTCTGTAACGTGTACACAGATGAAGTGCTTAATACCATCTGTGAAAAGAATCATGACACTATTAAATTCAACTCTTGGTATCATAATTTCAGTACTACTCGAACCGTACTCAATAGTCGCAAGGATATTGATGTATTTTATTGGATAGACGGTTTGGGATTGGATTGGTTACCATTCATCCAATATGTGATAGGGCTACGCAAACACGACAATTTCTTCTTGAATGAAGTTTATGTTTCTCGTGCAGATATTCCTACCAAAACAGAGAATAACAAAAAATCATTGTTACTTCTTGCAAATGACAACTTGCCGAAAGAGGGAGATTTAGACACTATTTCTCATAAAGTTCGGCAATATCCGCAATACATCATAGATGATATGGAGAAGATTGCTGAAATTATCAACAATATTCTTGATAACAATCCTGATAAGAAAATAGCTATTGTTTCTGACCATGGCATTTCTTATCTTCCGCAACTCTGTTCCGGTCTGAATTTGCCCGGATTTGAAAGTGATCATGGTGGAAGAATTGCCTCGGTGAAGAAACCTACTATTGATAATCGCTATATTATTCTTGATGATAACACTACCGTTTGTGCATTACAGCACAATTCGTTATGTGCAAAAATTCATGACGGTTCAGGTTGCCATGGTGGATGTACTCCCGAAGAAGTACTCGTACCGATATTGATAATTTCTTCGCAACCAAATGCCACTAATTGGACTGCAAAATTGCAGGATTTTGAAGTCTCTGCTTCAAATCCCATTCTCAAGTTTGACATTCGCGGACTTTCATTTAATGACATTCCGATTGTTGAGTATAATAATGTACATTATGAATTGATTGCTCAATCAGGGAATAGTTACATTACCCCATGCCTGCCGTTGTTGCAAGATGCTAAAAATATTCGATTGATTATTGGAGATAAGTACCGCGACTTCAAACTCGAACTTAAATTAGGTTTAGAGGAAGAAGATTTGTTCTAACTGCAAAATTTTTATATTATGCGCGAAATAATATCAGAAAAGGTGCGTCAGCATTTTGCACCAATGTCTATACATAAAGACCCCAATTCAACAGATAGTTTGTTTGCGGGGCGAAATCTTCCTGCATTTGTTAAGGACTTTCTGTTAAAAAAACATCTAAGTCCAGACGGGAGCGTTGATAGAGGAAAACTGACATCATTCTTAGATATAGTTATCCCCAAAAAATCAACGGATGTTAAAGATAAATTAGCACAAGGCGAAACCCTCACTTTGTTGGTTCGCTTCATTATTTATATTGACCTCGTGAAAGGTGTTCGCCGCTTTGCTATTCCTGACATGGGTATCAAACTTAACGAGGGCGTTATCCCTGAATATGTTTATAGCCAACATACAGGAACACTTGTTGACGGAGAACGTTGGGGTATCATTAAATTGGCTCTCTTACCTGATGATGACGGCAAAAAGAACCATGTAGAAATGGTGGACTATAAGCCATTTAAGCCTTACAAGTCAGTTGATGTTAATTATTTACGTGATGCTCGTAAATCGTTTACTACCGATGAATGGATTGATTTGTTGCTATCCGCAATGGAATACGATGCAGATTCTTTTGAGAATATGCACCAAAAATTGGAATTTCTTACTCGTCTGTTCATCTTCGTTGAGCCTCGATTGAACGTAGTTGAATTAGCCCCTAAAGGAACTGGTAAAAGTTATGTTTTCGGTAACCTCTCCAAATACGGATGGCTTGTCAGTGGCGGAAAAGTTACTCGTGCAAAACTTTTCTACGACAAGCAGAAACAGCAGAATGGTATTATAAAGAACCATGACTTTACTGTTTTTGATGAAATTCAAACAATCACTTTCCAAGAGCCTTCTGAAATTCAGGCAGCGCTAAAATCATACCTTGAAAGCGGTAAGACCACCATAGACAATAATGAATTTTCGTCAGAGTGTGGCTTAATGCTGATGGGAAACATCCAACTTACTTCCGAGCGTCTGCCTCAAAGTAAGAGATATTTTGATGCATTACCTTTGTATTTCAGAGAGTCAGCTTTGCTTGACCGCTTCCATTGTTTTATTGAGGGGTGGTATTTACCGCGCATCAACAAGAGTATGATTTATAAAGGTTGGACTATCAACGTAGAATATTTCTCTGAAATATTACATTCGCTCCGTACCGAAAATTCATACGGGCTTTTGTTTGACGACCTTGTCGTATATGACAAGAAAGCAGATATGCGCGATTTCAAAGCTGTAAAGAAGATAGCCACAGCAGCTATGAAATTGTTATTTCCTCATTGGAAATCCGTTGAAGATGTTAATCTTGAAGAATTCGACCTTTACTGTTTGCAACCAGCAATAGAAAGACGCGGCATCATTAAGGAACAATGTCACTACATTGATTCAGAGTTCAAAACTTCTATGCCTAATTTTTGGATTAACAAGGGCATCATGAATAATACAGACCCAGATGGTCAGGGTATGGAAGAAAATGAGTTATTTTAAAGATTGAATTATTTTCAAGTGATTTTATAGGCATATGGAGAATTTGGATAAGCTTGTACTTGAATTATGTAAACTGCCACAAGAAACAGGTTGGGTAGAGTTTAAACATAATAATTGCGACCCTAAAATGGTTGGAGAGGACATTAGTGCCTTAGCCAATAGTGCAGTTATTGCGGATAGGAGTTATGCCTATATGATATGGGGTGTTGATGATAATACACACGAGATAATTGGCACGAAAGTCAGTTTGAAAAAAGAAAAGAAAGGTAATCAAGAACTTGAGAACTGGTTACGTTATCTACTTTCCAAAAATGCCGATTTCGAAATGCACTCTGTTGATATTGATGGAAAGCATATTGAAATGCTTATTATCTCAAAAGCAGTAGGAGTTCCTGTTACTTTTGAAAAGGTAGATTATATCCGAATAGGTAGTTACACAAAGAAAATCATTGAATTTCCTGCATTACAGGCTCAATTGTGGGATAAATTGAGAAATCAGCAATTTGAAGATGCTTATGCTCTAACCGATATACAATTGCAAGATATTTCTCACTACTTAAATTGTGAGATGTATTTTGATATCCTAAATATGCCGATTCCAACAAGTCCTGATAAATATGTGCATTATTTGGTAGAAGATGGTATTATTGCCAAACTTGATAATGGTTTGTATGCCATAACAAACCTTGGGGCTATTCTCTTCGCAAAGAGACTATCTGAATTTCCACGTGTAGGACGAAAAGCAATAAGAATTGTACAATACGATGGGCTTAATAGACTTGTAATATTAAAAGAAGAAACAACGACAGAAGGGTATGCCATTAGCTTCGAGAATGCAGTAAAATATGTAAATACACTGTTGCCTTCAAAAGAAGATATTGACTCTGTTCGCAGAAAGTCAATAAGTACATTCCCTATGCCTGCTATTAGAGAGGCTATAGCCAATAGTCTTATTCATCAGGATTTTTTCATTACCGGAACAGGACCGCTTATCGAAGTATTTGAGAATCGGGTAGAGGTTACAAATTCGGGAACGCCATTAGTTGATATTATGAGAATTGTGGATAATCCACCTAAATCTAGAAACGAAAAATTAGCATCTTTAATGCGTCGGTTGAACATGTGTGAAGAATTGGGACGTGGATGGGATAGAATGGTTATTAGTTGTGAATTGCAAAAGTTGCCAGCTCCACGAATCCAAATTTATCAGGAATCTACTAAAGTTTCATTGTTTTCTCATTTGGATTTTACAAATATTCCAATGGAAGATAAAGCATGGGCAACATACCTGCATGCTTGTGTTAGATATATAGAGGGAAATGCATTGACAAATAGCTCTTTAAGGGAACGATTCGGTGTTGCGGAATCTTCATCAGGTAGTATCTCACGATTGATAAAAGACGTTTTAAATAGTAAATTAATAAAACCTGTAGATCCTAATACCGCCCCTCGTTATATGAAATACATTCCAATATGGGGTTGATTTAACTTGCTGGTAACTTGCTATATTAGTGGTATATATATTTATATTACTGATTTGCAGTTGTTTATATATCAAATATAACTTGCTGGTAAGTTGCTGGATGGAGTTGATGGCAATAATGTAATTACTGATTTTGATAAAAGTCAGAAAATAGAGAATCCATTATTTTCCATACCTTTATCATCTGCTAGTCATTATACTTTTATTTGAAGCAAGATAAAGAAGATAGCACGTTACAAATCCATTACCTATTCCCTTAAGATGGATTTGCAGACATTTGAAAGATAGTGGCATACATTTGAGAAAAAGAATTGTTGTTAATTCGTTTCTCTCTTTTTATGCCTTCTTTCAAACCTCCTAAGACAAAGGAGATTTGGAAGATCTTTTAGAATTAAAACAAAAAAGTTTTAGTATTGAAGGAGATTAAAAATGATAAATAAATCGTTGTTGTTTTATACATGTTTTATTATTTATGATTACAATATATTTGGATAAGCAAGTATTCAGTTATCTATTCAATGTAAGGGAAGAGAAATACTCCCTCTTGCGTGAAAAGATATTATCTCACAAGGATGAGTTTATTTTTCTCTATTCAAATGCTCATTTGTTTGATTTGCAAGATGATAAAACGGATATTAAATATGCGGAAATGGAATTTATGCAATCGATAGTTGGCGAAAATCGTTTAATATATGAAAGCAATAAACTGGAAGTTCTGAAGCAATCCCCACGCAAGGCTTTTGAGACTATAGGCAAAGTAGGTGATTTCTCTTGGCTTGAAAATTTTAATTTCTCACAAATAACAGAAGAACAGCGGAATGCTATCAACAATATTGTTGATATTAGCATTAAGGATTTAAAAGGAGAATTGGATTTTGATTGGCTAACAAAAAGAGTTCCGGTTTCAGCTAATGAACTCCAAATAGATCCCCCATTTTTTACATCATTAATAAAATTTGTATCCCACAATTTTTATGAGAATAAGGAGTTATACAAAATTATAAGAGACAATACTATTGCTAGATATAATCCTACATTAATTACAGCGGAAAGTGAAAATGTTTTTAACGAACAGTTAGTCTCGTCCCCATTAGGATTATCCTTTCTGGATATAATTAAAGCCACTTTAACTCAAATTGGGTTATCATCTACTGATTTTGCAACGGAATATTATATGTCCTATATGATTCTTGACCTATTGGGAATAAATAAAGAAACTCGGAAGAAGGTTAAGTTTAAAAATATGCAAGCTGATTGTTGTCATAGTTTCTTCGGCTCATACTGCGATTGTATAGTTAGTGATGACGAAGGTATGCGCCGAAAGAGCAAAACATTATACAAACTTTTCAATTTCGGTACTAAAGTATATTCAATAGATGAGTTTATAGAAAAATTTGATGAAGCAATAAATAACAATAAAAAATCTGCGCGTGAATATTTTGATGAAATCCTTTGCGATTATACTAAAAGGCAAGTAATTAGAGTCGAAACAAAACCTGGGCAATCTCTAACTTATTTGAATACTTCCAATAAGTACTTCGGATATTTCAATTGTATGATAGAAAGAAAATCGAAAGATGAAACAGTTATTATACTTCATAAGAACAATGACCTGAAGCAACCTATTCTGATGAGAGAAATAGAGATTATAGTTAATCGAATTGTTAGAGTATTTAATGGTATGGGAGCTGCCTTTACTTTATTCGATGAAGTGGTAGAAATTCCTCAATTAAAAGCTGACAATTGGAATAGAATCCTAATGTTAAATGATGCTGATGTGTGTTTGACTAAATTCAAAGATACACCTATGTTGTGTTTATGGGTCAAGTTAAAACGGCCAATATCACAGAATCAAGATTAAAGAAACAAAAAAATCTTGCAACAAGCTACTTTCTTTTTTGACATAATACCATAAAGCAAGTTGCTTTCACTCGTAATTTCTATACCAGAAGGTAGTTTCACGGAATAAAAGCAACTTTACGAGGGTAGATTCAAGTTCATCCATTCAGACGGTACGCCTCCTTGTACCCGTCCATCAAAGTGCGTTCTATGTCGGAAGCCCTGTACAAAATCCTGCCACCTATCTGGATATAGGGCAGTATGCCGTTGTTACGGTAGTCCTGGAGGCTCCTGCGGCTGACCTTCAGTTTAACAGCCAGCTCCTTGTCGGTATAATAGCGTTCCCCGTCCAGCGACGGTTTGCTGTTGTCTCGTATTTTCTCCACTCTTTTAGAAAGGTCTTCCAGCGACGAGAAAAAGGCTCTCACGCGCATGTCGTTTTCCGGGGTTAGCAGCCGGATGTTGCCATTGTCATTCATAAGCATGCTATTTTAGGTTGTTAATATTCCATTCTCTTCCCTTATCGGCGGCCATACACCGTTTCGTTTCCACTGCGGGGAAGACGGCTTTCACGTCTTCCGGTCTGTAGTACACCTTGTGGCTTATCTTACTATAGGCCAGCGTTCCGTTCTCCCGCATCGTTTGCAGGGTTCTCGGGCTGATGCCGAGCAGCCTGCAAACGTCGTCGCTGTCAAGCCATTCCCTCTCTCCCAAATCCTCGTGTACCCGGCAGAGCCGTTCCACCTTTTTAGCGAAATCCTCGAATCCCGAGAGCATCCTCTCGAAAGTCGCCTTCTCTATGACCACTACTTCCATATTCCTGTAAATTTAAGTTTGACATTGATTTTTACTGTAAAACGGAACGAGGCAATAATGCTATCCCGACCGTTTCGGAAGCGAAGAAAGCAAAAAAACGGAAACGGGCTGCAAAACGGGCGGCACGTGTCACCGGCAGACATCCCTTTTCACCGGCCGGCTGTAATTCCGAAGGTGAAAACAGAAAAGGACACCCTTATTTCTTTGAAGCAAAGGTAGCCGTTCCCCTCCGGGGCGCAAGGCCAGAGCCCTGCGGGCCGGTCAGGAAAAAATCATCCTCGCTGCGCTCCGGTATTTTTTCCTGCCGGGCCTTGACGCTTTTCCGGCGGGAGAACGGCTGTAAGGCACACAAAGAAACAAGAGTGCCTGCACCGCAGGCCGGATGTCTAACAGATAAAAACAAAAGGATATGGCAACAAAAGACGTGAAAGACTTCAACGGATAGTTCAACCGTTCATACGCGAGACTGAAGGAAAGACTCTCCATCTATGGAAAAATCGACGAGGACGCGTTCCATGACGCTTATCTGGCAGTCAGAAAGCAGGTAATATTCTCCGGTGGAATCAAGGACTGGGAATCCTACTTCTTCGGGTGCTACCGGAGAATACTCCAATCCGGGGCGAGGGACAGCCGCCGCTACGACTTTCCCGGGGACGAGTATTTCGTGAGACTGGGAGAGACCGACGATGCGGAAGAACCGGAAAAACGGGAAGAGGTGCTTACCGGATGCGACAGGCTGGTGAGGGACATACAGAAATTCCTCAGACGTCACTTCTCCTACGAGGATTACAGGATATTCATGCTGCGGTTCTACGAGACCGGCAGCTCGTTCTGCACCATTGCCAGGCACATGGGCGAGAAAACATCGGCGGTGACACGCCGGGCACAGGCGATGATGGAATCCCTTCGGGCAAACCGGAAGTTCATCGCCAGAAGAAGGCTGATAATGGCCGGAGAGGCGGCATGACAAGTATAATGACAGACAATGTATAATATAAAATGCGAATGATTATGAAACTGACAGTTTATGACAAGAGCAACTCCCATCCGGCACTGACCTACAAGGGGAAACGGATCATCACGGTATGCCGAGACGGCAGCATGTACCTGAGCAAGATTTTGAGCAGGGAGCTGAGGCTGCACGCCGGAAACAGGCTGTGCATCGCCAGAGACAACGACAGGCCGAAAGACTGGTACATGTTCGTCTCGGACGATGAGAACGGTTTCACGATATGGAACGACCCACGTTGCGCCCGTTTCTCGAACAGCTTCATAGCCGGCATGATACTCGATGCGGCGAAGGTCGAGAAATCCGCGGGTTTCATGGTGGCGAAAGAGCCGGTGAATGTGGATGGCAGGCTATGTTACCGGATAATTCTCGACAACCCGATACCGAAATGGCTGAGGGTCATAAATGCGGGATAGGCGCATACCTGTAAGGGAAACAGAGGGATGACCGGCGGAAAGAAGAGATTCCGACCGCCGGGTGTCCCTTTTTTCATGCGGCGGGATGTATCATAACGGTTTCAGGTTGATGCGGCTGCTGTAGATGGCGTTCAGCTCGTCACGGTATTGCTCCAGATGGGCCGTGAGTATATTGTCGATATAACACGAGATGCTGACTGTCGGTGCTATCACGGAAAGCAGGGTACGCACACGTTCGTAGTTGTCGCTGCTGACATAGGTCTGGCGACGTTCCCGCACAACGTTGTTGTCAAACAGATGTCCGGGGTATTCCTGTAAGCCGTTCCTTTTCCGGCTGGCTTTCTCACAGATGACCGGGGACGGAGCTTCTTCCTTACAGTCAGGCATACCGGAACCAGGAGCCTCCACCTTGTCGGGAACGGTCGCCGTTTCTGAACCGCTGTCTTTTTCTTTTTCGGAGCCGGGAGTGTTATCCCCATATAGACTGTCCATGACGGCGGCAGGAATATCCCCCGTCATTATGTTGCGTATCTGCTCCTCGTTGATTTTAACCTCTTTTCTCTTTACCATAATTCCATATTTTAGATAGTTGAACAATTCGTTTCCGGTTGACTGGCGTTCTCGTCACGTCGTGAATGCGGGAATACGACCGTTATTATATGTTTGCATCATTTGACGGGTATGTGCATCCGCCCGGCAAGTCGGTCATGTGCCCAATCCCACACATGTTCCGTCTGACATCAGACCGGTCACGCATTCACACATGGGCGGACGGTTACATTATTATGTTCTTGTATGTTCACATTCACCCGTTACCGAAAGGTATGATGTAACCATGCACCCCGCACCTGACGCACACATGGGTGTTTGTGTGAACGAACGCATTCGGATATGCGCCAAAATAACGATAAAATTTCCGGATTGGCACTCTCATGGCAGCCTGATGACGGCCTGTGACACCATGTGTCATTCTGTTACACCGTTCCGGTGTCCCGATGGTGCCGGTTTTGGGTATTCAAGGAGTTATAAAGATGACGGAGAAAGAATTTTCTCGTATAGAAGAGAATAGTCTGCTATATTACAATTTTTCGGATGAAAAATTCATGTTCAAGCGAACATAGCAAGTTGTGTTTTGGGGCGCCCGAAATTATTTCCGGCACCCCAAAACAACTTGCCGCTCGCTTGAAGGCTCGGGACGGGCTCCACTCCGAAGTCGTTGCGCCTGAAAGCGGAAAAACAGGAACAAAAACTGGAAAAATGACCGCCGTAATATACAGATCGGCTCTCAAGAAATGGCCGCTATTGAAAAAGGAAACGAGCTTTATTCGTGTTTCCAATCTACCGCAACCCGTATTTCTTCATTTTCCGATACAGTGTCGCGGGATTTATTTTCAGCAACCGTGCCGCATGTTCACGATGCCCGTTGCATATTTGCAGGGCTCTGATGATGGATTCCTTCTCTGTATTCTCGTTTTTCAATGGTAATATGGCAGGAGCAATCTCCTTATTCACACGCTCCGTTTGACCGTCGGTATTTAGGTCCAGAAGTTCCAATAAAGGCGTTTCCGTGACCAGCACGGCACGTTTGATCCGGTTCTGCAACTCCCGCACGTTGCCCGGCCAGTGATAAGCGAGCATCCTGCGTTTGGCATCGTCCGTGAATCCTTGTGTTTCCCGTTTCAGTTCTTTGGAATAGCGTTCACGGAAAAATTCGGCCAAAGGAATGATGTCTTCCGGACACTCCGCCAATGACGGCTGTCGGATTTCAAACTCGTTCAGCCGATGGTAGAGGTCTTCCCTGAAACGTCCCTCCCGGATGGCCAGTTGCATATCCTCGTTCGTGGCGGCAATTATCCGCACATCGGCTGTCCGTTCCCTGCCGCCTACCGGAGCATAGGTATTCTCCTGCAATACCCGCAGGAGCAAGGACTGTATCTCGTAGGACATCGTCCCGATCTCGTCCAGAAACAGCGTGCCGCCTTTCGCCATGTCGAAATATCCGGTCTTGGCACTGTCGGCACCGGTAAACGCGCCTTTCTCGTGCCCGAAGAAGAGCGAGGCGGCCAGTTCACGCGGCAACGCCCCGCAGTTTACCGCGACGAACGGCATATTCCGGCGTTCGCTGTTGTTATGGATGGTTTGTGCTATCGATTCTTTACCGGTTCCGTTGGCACCGAGAATCATTACCGACATATCGGACGGAGCGACCAGTCTGGCAAACTTTTCCACTTGCAGGATTTTGGAACTTGTACGGTGAAACAGCACCTTCTCTTTCTTGCGCACCGTAGCCACCGGGCGGAACACATCTTCAGCCAACTCCAGCAGATGCTCCCGGTGTACCGGTTTGGGCAGGTAGTCTTTGGCTCCGAGCTTGATGGTACGCACCACATCGGGCACAGAAACATACTCGGTCGTGATAATGAACGGGATGTCCTTCTTTTCCTTGCGCAACCATTCCAGAAGGGAAATGCCATCTCCCTCCGGCAAACGCACGTCCGACAGGATCAGGTCGAACTGCGTTCTGCGTATCAATGAGCGTGCTATCGTCTCGTTCATGGCCGTCACGGCATCATACCCCGCCTGTGAGAGCCAGTCTTTCTGCATTTGTGACAAACCGACGTTGTCCTCAACTATCAGTATCTTCCGTTTCATTCGTCACTCTTTTTATCTCGGCTTCCGCCACTTTAATGAGGATGGCGGCGTAATCCATAATCTGCCGGGTATGTTCATTCAATATCTTATCGTTTATAGTCTCATTTTTCAGTAAAGCGCGATAAGCCGACAAGGCTTCTTCCATTTGCAGCAATTCCCACATCGGTTGCATCCGGTGGGTAATTTCACGCAATTTCTGTCTGTCACCGTTTTTCATTGCCGTAGCGAGTTCCTCCCGGTCTTTTTCCGACTGGGATATAAAGGAAAGAAGCGTTTTCGACTTGTCGCTGACTTCAGAGAGTAGTATGCTGAAATCAATATTTTGTTTTTCTTCATCCTGATTGCTCTTTACTATCGAAAGCAGACTAAGCAGCTCCGAAGAGGAGAAAGGCTTGTAGATATAGTCTGTAAATCCGGCATGGAGAAATGCCTCCTTGTCCCTGTCACCACGTGCCGTCATAGCCACAACAGGTATGGTACGGGAGTTTCCAATGTTCGAGTTACGCAACAATGTCAGCAGTTCAAAGCCGTTGGTTCCCGGCATTTGAATGTCGGACAGCAGCAAGTCATAATCCTTGCCCCGCATTGCCTTTACGACCTCTTTGGAAGTGGCACAGGTTGTACAGTTCATTCCGTTGCGCTCCAGCATCTCCTTTATCACATCCAGCAACATGGTGTCATCATCGATGACAAGTACATTTTGGGGCAGGTGCACCGG